>ERZ838839.5-NODE-5-length-279921-cov-8.224172_pt1 | contig 279921 bp, 217 predicted proteins | sample MGYA00519909_ERZ838839 | MGnify/ENA primary metagenome ERZ838839 (study PRJEB31850, sample SAMEA3708843) | human gut metagenome | biome: human gut; feature: human-associated habitat; material: faeces | place: China | collected 2014 ...
CCCGGCCGGAAACGCCGGCGCAATCCGCAGCCGCCCCGGGACCCGCTCCCGCTCCGGCCGCACGGCCCGAAGCGTCCAAACCCGCGCCCCAGCCCGTGCGGAGGCCGCTGATCTCGGGAACCTCCCTTTCGGAACTGCTCGCCTCGGCGGGCAGCAATCCGGACGAGGAGCCTTCCGAGCAGGAAACGGCCGAACCGGAGGTCGCGACGATCGACCCCGAGTGCGAACGGAAACTGGAACGCGCCCGGGAAAAGATCCTGAACCTCATCCGGGAACGACGTCCGCGGTTCGTCCCGGCCTTCGAACTGATGAGGGTGCAGGGCAACACGATCTCGCTGAGCGTGCCGACGAGCGAACTGCGCGAAGAGATACTCCGCAGCAAGACAGGGATGCTGATGCGCATCGCCGAACTGGCGGGCATCACGGGAGCGATCGAACTGGAAGTGGTCGTCAACGAGGAAATTCGGGCCGCACGCCCGATCAAACTCGAAGACCGGGTGAAATACATGACGGAAAAGAATCCGCTGATCGCGGAACTCCGCAAAGCATTGGATTTGGAAGTGGAGTAACCCGCTTAAAAAGCGGGATTTATGGGCGATGGAGCGTCAGACGGAAGCAGATTCCGAACTGCGCTTCCACCGAAAAACAAAATGAAAATTAAATAACGCAATAATGGCAACAAAGAATTTCATCGAAGAACTCGAATGGCGCGGCATGATCCACACGATCATGCCCGGAGCAAAGGAACAACTCGAAAAAGAACAGACGACGGCTTACCTGGGCATCGACCCCACGGCCGACTCGCTGCATATCGGCCACCTGGTGGGCGTGATGATCCTCAAGCACTTCCAAATGTGCGGCCACCGTCCGCTGGCCCTCGTGGGCGGTGCGACGGGCATGATCGGCGACCCCTCGGGCAAATCGCAGGAGCGCAACCTGCTCGACGAAAAGACCCTGCGTCACAATCAGGAGGCGATCAAACGCCAGCTGGCCAAACTGCTCGACTTCGACTCCGACGCCCCGAACGCCGCCACGCTGGTCAACAACTACGACTGGATGAAGGAATTCACGTTCCTCGATTTCATCCGCGACATCGGCAAGTGCATCACCGTCAACTACATGATGGCCAAAGACTCCGTGAAGAAACGCTTCAACGGCGAGGGCGACGGCATGTCGTTCACCGAGTTCACCTACCAGCTGGTTCAGGGCTACGACTTCCTGCACCTCTACGAGACGATGAACTGCAAAATCCAGCTGGGCGGCGCCGACCAGTGGGGCAACATCACCACCGGCACGGAGCTGATCCGCCGCAAGCTGGGCGCAGAGGCCGAGGCCTTCGGCATCACCTGCCCGCTGATCACCAAGGCCGACGGCACGAAATTCGGCAAGACCGAGAGCGGCAACGTATGGCTCGACCCGCGCTACACATCGCCCTACAAGTTCTACCAGTTCTGGCTCAACGTCAGCGACGAGGACGCCAAACGCTACATCAAGATCTTCACGCTGCTCGACCGTGAGACCATCGACGCACTCATCGCCGAGCACGACGCGGCTCCCCACCTGCGCGTATTGCAGAAACGGCTGGCCGAGGAGATCACCTGCATGATCCACTCGCGCGAAGAGTACGAAAAGGCCGTCGAGGCCTCGGCCATCCTCTTCGGCGGCGCCACGTCGGAGGCTCTGCACCGTCTCGACGAGCAGACCCTGCTGCAAGTGTTCGAAGGCGTGCCCCAGTACCGCGTGGCCCGCACGGAACTCGCAGCCGGCATCCCGTTCGTGGACCTCTGCGCCGAGAAAAGCGACATCTTCGCCTCGAAAGGCGAGTGCCGCAAGCTGGTGCAGGGCGGCGGCGTGTCGCTCAACAAGGAGAAGCTGGCCGACGCGATGCGCCCGGTGACCGACGCGGACCTGATCGCGGGCAAATACCTGCTCGTGCAGCGCGGCAAGAAGAACTATTACCTCGTGATCGCCGAATAGGATGGAATACCGGATCGTTCTCCAGCGCATGGAGTTCCGGGCGCTGCACGGCTGCTACGAACTCGAACGGAAGGTCGGCAACCGCTTCACGGTCGACCTGGAGATCACGGCCTGCCTGGGCGACGCGGCCGCCGAGGACAGCGTCGAACAGACGGTCAACTACCTCACGGTCTACGAAGTCGTCTCGCTCCAGATGCGCATTACCCAGCGCACGATCGAGCGCGTGGCGATGAACATCATCGAGGCGGTCTACGCCTCCTTCCGGCAGGTCCGGCACGTAAAATGCACCGTCTCGAAACTGGCGCCCCCGCTCGGCGGCAAACTGGAGAAGGTGAGCGTCGTACTGGAGAAATAGAAAACTGCGCGCACGCGGCTGCGTGCGCGCAGTTTTTCAAATAGAACCGATATATGCATCATTCACACGGCCGCGCAACGCTGGGCGGCAAATTGAGCGCCGTGCTCGTCGCGGCCGGAAGTTCCGTGGGGCTGGGAAATATCTGGCGGTTCCCCTATGTCGCCGGAGACAACGGCGGCGGAGCTTTTCTGGTAATTTACATTCTCTGCGTCCTGCTGCTGGGACTGCCCATCATGGTGGCCGAATTCTCGGTCGGACGCGCCTCGCACCGCAATGCCGTGGGAGCCTACCGGGCGCTCGACCCCAAGTGGAGTTTCCTGGGCTACAACGGCGTCGTGGCGGCATTCCTGATCCTGGGCTTCTACTTCGTGGTGTCGGGATGGACCGCCGAATACATGGTTCACTCCGTGACGGGAAGCCTTGCCCGGTACACCACCGCCGACGAATACAAGAGCGTTTTCGAGAATTTCATCCAGAACCCGTGGCGGCCCGTGCTCTACACCGCGCTGTTCGTGCTGGCCACGCACTTCGTCATCGCGATGGGCGTGCAGAAAGGCATCGAACGCTCGGCAAAGGTGCTGATGCCCCTGCTGTTCGTCATCCTGATCGCACTGTCGATCCACTCGCTGCTGATGCCCGGCGGCGAGGAAGGGCTTCGGTTCCTGTTCCGGCCCGACTTCTCGAAGGTGACGCCCTCGACGGTGCTCGTGGCGCTGGGGCAGGCCTTCTTCTCGCTCTCGATCGGCATCGGCACAATGGTCACCTACGCCTCCTACTTCAAACCCGACACCAACCTGCGCCACACGGCGCTCAACGTCACGATCCTCGACACGCTGGTAGCCGTGCTGGCCGGCGTGGTGATCTTCCCGGCAGTGTTCAGCGTGGGCATCGAACCCTCGTCGGGACCGTCGCTCGTATTCATCACCCTGCCGGGCATCTTCAACTCGATGCCGCTGAGCATGGTCTGGTCGTCGGTATTCTTTCTGCTGCTGGTCGTTGCGGCGCTCACCTCGACCATCTCTTTACACGAAGTCATCACGGCCTACATGCACGAGGAGTGGCACATGAGCCGGCGGGTCGCCGCATGGTCCACGACCGGAGCCTGCATGGCGCTGGCCGCCGTGGCATCGCTGTCGCTGGGCGTTCTGAAGGGATGGAACATCTTCGGACTCACGATTTTCGACTCGCTCGACTACCTCACGGCCAACATCCTGCTCCCCGCCGGCGGATTCTTCACCTGCATATTCGTCGGCTGGCGCCTCGACCGGAAAATACTCAAGGCCGAAATCAGCAACAACGGCACGCTGAAATTCCGTATCTACGGGGTGTTCATCTTCCTCGTGCGCTACGTCTGCCCGGCGGTGCTGCTGCTGATCTTCCTGGATAACCTGGGCCTCTTTTAGCGGCCCGCACCGATCAGAACGAAACCCAAAACCTACCGAAACCATGAAACGATTCATTGTCCTGCTGCTCGTCTGCTGCCTCGGCGCAGCCGTTACGGCCCGCCCGATCCGGGGCACGGTCAAATGCGCCGGGACGCCGGTCTCCGGCGTCACCGTCACGGACGGCCACTCCTTCACCGAAAGCGGCGCCGACGGAACTTTCACCCTCGACGCCGACGACGACGCGCTGTTCATCAGCATCGTAACCCCTTCCGGCTACCTGGCCCCCATGGAGCAGGACATCCCGCAATTCTTCCGGCCCTACGCCGCTTCCACGAAGCGTTACGATTTCGAGCTGCGTCCGTGGCCGGCCACGGGCGAGGTTTACGAATTGCTGGCGATCGGCGACCCGCAGCCCAAAACCGCGGCGCATTTCGACCGGCTCCGAACCGAGATCATCCCCGAACTGCAACGCGCGACCGCCCTCGGGAAGCAACGGGGCACGGCACAGGCGGCGCTGCTGCTCGGCGACATCGTCTGGGACTCTCCGGAGCTGTTCGCCGGCGTCCGCGAGCAGTTCGCATCGCTCGGAATACCGGTCTACGGCGTGATCGGCAACCACGACCACGACCGGAACAAATACACCGACCGGGAGGCCACGGAGAACTACCGGAACCATTTCGGCCCCACCTACTACGCCTTCGACATGGGACGGACCCACTACATCGTCCTCGACGACATCGTCTACCACGGAGCGAAGAAATACGACGAGCAGATCGACTCGCTGCAACTGGCCTGGGCCGCGGAATACGCCCGGCGGCTGCCCGCCGGGTCGCGCGTCTGCGTGGCCATGCACGCCCCGGCCATGAAGGCCTGGAAAGGCAATCAGGTCATGGAGTCGGCCGCCAGGCTGATGGACGCCTTTGCCGGCCACGAACTGCATTTCATCACGGGACACACGCACGTCAACTCGAACTACGACATCCGCGAAGGAGTCGTGGAGCACAACGTGGCACAAATCTGCGGAAATCTGTGGTACGACCCGATCAACAAGGACGGCACGCCCAAAGGCTACCAGCTCTTCCGCGAGTGCGGCGGAGAGTTCTCGTGGGAGTACCGGAGCCTCGGGTCTCCGGCCGTACGGCAACTGCGGGTATGGCAGCCCGGGCAGGTGGAAGCGTTTCCCGGAAGCGTCGTGGCCAAAATCTGGAACTGGGACCCCTGCTGGACCGTCGTCTGGTACGAGGACGGCCGTTACCGCGGCGCAATGCAGCGCATCCAGATCGTCGATCCCGACTATGCGGCGCATCTCGACTCGCTGAAAAACGCCGGGCGGAAACTCGCCAAATCGCAGCATCCCCGCATCTCGGACTTCTATTTCAAAGCGCGTCCTTCGGCTTCGGCACAGACGATCGAGGTAGTCGCCACGGACCGTTTCGGACGCCGCTATTCGGAGCGCATCACGCTCGAAAAGGCCCAATGACCGGCCGAAGCGGCGACAGCTGAACAAGTCCGGGCGAGCGGCGGGAACGGATCAGACGAACGAACGCCGGACAGCAAAAGAACGAGGCGGATGGAATGTACTTCGGTACTGTCCATCCGCCTCGTTTAAAGGATGTGCGAAAGATCGCCGCCAGAAAGCGGCAATCAGTTGATATTGCGCCGGTCGGGTTCGTGGTCGGGCGAAGCCGCCTCCATGTCGATCTGCAACTTCACCATGTTGATGGCCGTGGCCGCAGCCTCGTCGCCCTTGTTGCCGTGACGGCCGCCGCAGCGGTCGAGGGCCTGCTGCATGTCGCCCACCGTCAGCACGCCGAAAGCGATGGGCATGTTCCACTGGATTTGCAGCTGCGTAATGCCCTGCGTCACGCCCTGACAGATGAAATCAAAGTGGCGCGTGTCGCCCTGGATAACGCATCCGAGAGCGATGACGGCGTCCACGTCGGTATACTCCGCGAAGAACTGCGCGCCGAGCGAAAGCTCGAACGTGCCCGGGACATATTTGACCTGGATATTCATATCGGGGCACCCGGCGGCACGCAGCGTGCGCACGGCTCCCTCCAGCAGGGCCTCGGTGACCTCGCGGTTCCACTCGGCCACGACGATACCGAACCGCATGTCAGCGGCCGAAGGCAGGGGTGAGTCGAATTTGGAAAGGTTGTGATTCTTGGTCGCCATCGTTTTTCGCTATTTGATGCTGCCGAGCAGCTTTTCCGCATCGCGGGCCTCCATCGAGGCGGGATACGAAGTCAAAATCTCTTCATAGAAAGCCGCGGCTTTCTGCTCATTGCCCTGCGCCTGCTCCGCAAGACCTGCCTTGCGCAGGTACATCGGGGCCGTCAGGTTGTTGTCGGCGGCCTTCACGGCCTTCTCGTAGAACTTCACCGCCCTGGCGTAGTCCTGCTGCTCGACGGCGATATCGCCCTGCAAACCGTAGTTCTGTGCGTTGATCAGCTCCCCGGGGATACCTTTCAGCTGCGAGAACTTCGCCAGGTATTTGGCGGCGTTCTCCAGATCGCCCGTACGCAGGTAGCAGATGCCCGCATAATGCTTGGCGAGGTTGCCCGAAGGCGTCGAGCCGTACTTCTCGATCACGTCGAGGAAACCGGCCGCGTTGTCGTCGCCCAGCAGCGCCGTCTCGAAATCGGGGTTCTCGCCTTCGAAACGGTTCTGCGCCTCGGCGATCATCTCGGCGGCCTTCGTGGCGCGGGGCTGGAGGATCAGCGAGCGGTAGCCGAAAACGAGGGCTGCGAGGACGAGCAGACCGAGGAAAACGTAGGACATCGTCCGGCCGTTCCTCTCGAAAAACAACTCCGTTTTGTTCATTGCTTCGCCGAGGGTTTCCTGCTCGGCGACGTTCTGCTTTGCCATATTGCTTATTGTGTTATTAGTTTATAATTCGTACGATAGTTTGCAAAGATACAAAACTATTCACAATGTGCAATGTCGTGTCCGGATTTTTTGTATTTTTGTCCTATGCATCTGAAGAAAATAGCGCTGCTGAATTTCAAAAACATCTCCCAGGAGGAACTCGCGCTGTGCCCCGGCATCAACTGCCTGGTGGGCGACAACGGCGCGGGCAAAACCAACGTCGTGGACGCCGTTTACTACCTCTCGATGTGCAAGTCGTCGCTGCCGATGACCGACGGGCAGAGCATCCGCCACGGCGCCGACTTCTTCCTCGTCGAAGGGACCTATGCGAGCGATGCCGGCAAGCGGGAAACCATCGTGTGCAGCTTCTCGCGCAAGGGCGGCAAGGTGCTCAAGCGCAACGGCAAGGAGTACGAACGGCTTTCGGACCACGTGGGACTGATTCCCGCAGTGATCGTGTCGCCGGCCGACAGCGCGCTGATCTCGGACGCCGCCGACGAGCGCCGACGCTATCTCAACGCCTTCATTTCGCAGCTGGACCGCGCCTATCTCGGTTCGGTGATGCGTTACAACGCCGTGCTGGCCGAACGCAACCGCCTGCTGAAAACCCGGCCCGACGAAACCATGCTCCAAATCTACGACATGCAGCTGTGCGAACACGGCAAGGCCATCCACGCCCGGCGGCAGGAGTTCGCCGAGCGGCTGCAACCCGTGGCCGCGGCCTATTACAGCATCCTCTCGGGCGACCGGGAGCAGGTCGAACTGCACTACAAATCGGAGCTGAACGACCGTCCGTTCGAGGAGATACTGCTCGATGCGCGGCAGAAGGACATCGTCAACGAATTCACGACGGCAGGCATTCACCGCGACGACCTGGTGCTGAAAATCGGAGGTTATCCCCTGCGCAAATACGGGTCGCAGGGACAGCAGAAATCCTTCCTGATCGCCCTCAAACTGGCGCAGTACGCCGTCGTCGCCCAGACGAAGGGCGAACGCCCGATCCTGCTGCTGGACGACCTGTTCGACAAGCTCGACGCCGGGCGGGTCGAACAGTTGATCCGGCTGGTCTCGGACGACACCTTCGGGCAAATCCTGATCACCGACTGCAACCCGACACGCCTGAAACGGATTCTCGACAAGGCGGGCGGCGACTACACGCTCTTTTCAGTCGCCGAAGGCGCCGTGACGCAGGAGCGGGCCGCGGCGGAAGATCCGGCGGAAGGCCCGGCCGGGAATGCAGCTGAAAACGCCGCAAACACCCCGGAGAACGCCTCGGGAAATGCAACGGAAGATTCCGCGAAAGGCGCGGAAAAAGAGCGATCTGTACCCGAATCAACCGACGAACAGCCATGAGACGAACCAAAACCATGCTGATGGGCGACCTGCTGGAGGAGTTTTTCAAACGCCCCTACATCGCCGCGAAAGTCGCCGAAGGCAAACTGCCGGACACATGGCGCGAGATTGTCGGCGACCGCGCCGCGGATGTCACCACCGAATTGCGGCTCGAAAAGCACATCCTGTACGTACGCATACAGTCGAGCGTCCTGCGCTCGGAACTTTTCTACCAGCGCGAGGCGCTCAAGGAGGAGATAAACCGCCGTTCGGGCGTACGGCTCGTCAACGCCGTCATCATCCGGTAAGTCCGGGTTCGGCAAAAAAGCATACCTTATATAATATATATGAAAAAAGATGCTCCTACAACGAGGAGCATCTTTTTCTCTATGGCGGGAAGGTTCCATTCGCCCTCCCCAATACGGCCCGGCCTTATTTGATGATCACGGCGCGGTTGGCCTTCTGGTTGTTCTCGTAAACATTGGCTGCGTTGCCCTTGCCTTCGTAGGTCAGCTGTTTGGGGTTCACGCCGCATTTTACGAGGAAGTCGTAAACGCTCTTGGCGCGGTTCTCGGCAACGCGCTTGTTGCCTGCAGCCGTACCCGTCTGCTGGTCGGCGTGGCCCTCGATCTTGTAGACCCGGTCTTTCGGACCGCTCTTGATCAGGTCGGCCATCAGTTCGAGGCGGGTCTTCTCCTTCGGCGTCAGCTTCGACATGCTGTAATCGTAGAAAATGATCGAAGTCGGGCTGAGGGTGTTCACCTTCTGTGCGGCAGCGGCCTCGGCGGCGGCTTTGGCAGCAGCGGCGGCAGCGGCTTTAGCGGCGTCGGCCTCGGCCTCGGCAGCCTTCAGTCTGTTGGCCAGATCCGCATTCTCCGACCGGGCGGCTTCGAGGGCGGAATTGCCCGCAGCCACTGCATTCTGGAAAGCACGGATGTCATCGGCCGTATAGCCCGGAACGCCGCGCTCCCAGCCACGCTGGTTGAAGCGGTAGGTGATACCCGCAGTAGCGGTGAATCCGAACAGGTACGAACCGTTCATCTTCGCAGGACAAATATCCGACTCGGTGAGCAGCCCCTTGAGTTCGATATTGAAATCGAATGCGGGCGACAGGCGGAACTTGCTGAGCAGACCCGCCGTGAAGGCGAAGTCCTGACGCGAGCCGGATGCATTCTCACGCTGGCTACGGTCCGTGAAGTTCGAAGCCATGTAACCGAAACCGGCGAACGGCACGGCATACCACGCGCGGTCGGCACGGTAACCGCCGATCCAGTTCGAGGCGTTAACCATGAAATCCACGTGTCCGAACATGTACGGCCACGTCATCTTGCCGATCTGGGAATCGAAATTGTTGAACCATCCGCCCTGCAATTGAGCGCGCATACCGAAGACCGGATGCAGCCACTTCGTCACCGACAGGTTGCCCTCGAAACCGAAACGGTCACTGCGGGGACCATAGTTATCTCCGTTGGAGAAAGCTGTTCCGGTTCCGAACCCGGCCGAAACCTCCCAATTATCCCAGAATCCGTTCGACACGAATCCGGCAACGCTCGGCTTCTTCGGCGTTCCTTCGGCAAATGCGGCAGAGGCGAAAGCCACGAGCAAAACAGTCAAGAAAATCTTTCTCATAATATTCATCTTTAATACGTCTCACATACTTGTCGTAAAAGTACGCATTTTTTCACAAAAACCATTCAAATCCGGTCAAAAAAACAGAAAAAAGAGAGTTTCGGAGACAAAGAAGCCCCAAATGCCTGGGCATCGGGGCTTTTTAGAACACAAATCAGGTAAAAAAAACATCAACCGCACTTGGAATAGCCGCACGACATGCAGGTCAGACAGCCGTTCTGATAGGCCATATTCTCCTGTCCGCAGCTCGGGCATTTACCCTTGGATTTCGTGCCGTCGACGATATACTGTTTCAATGCACGGCACACGCCGGTCTTCCACGTGTTGATCGACTCGCTGTCCAGATGCAGGGACTCGATCAGCGACACGGTCTTCTCGATCGGCATGCCGTGACGCAGCACGCCCGAAATGAGCTTGGCGTAGTTCCAGAACTCTTCGTTGAACAGACGCGAAATGCCGCCGATGGTGTTCGTATAACCGTAACGGTCGGTGTACTGGAAATCATAGCGTTTCGTACCGTCCGCCTCGCGGACCTTGATGATGAAGCCCTTCTTGATCTTCGGGGGAATGAACATGGCGTCCTCCTCGATCTTACCCGTGAAGACCTCGTAGGGACGCCCGCCCTGCAAGCCCACGAAGGCGATCCAGTCCTCCGTGCCGTTCTTGAACCGCACGATGTCGGCAGGAATCGACTTGGGACGCTTCTGCACCTCGCCGGGATGCTCCTCGCACTTCTTCCGGCTCTTGGAGTTCTTCTCCAGCAGCACGCCGTCGCGGCAGCCGTCGCGGTAGACCGTGACGCCCTTGCAGCCGCACTCCCAAGCCGTGCGGTAAACATCGGCCACCAACGCCTCCGAGACATTGTTCGGCAGGTTCACCGTCACCGAGATCGAATGGTCCACCCATTTCTGGATGGCGCCCTGCATCTTGACCTTGGCCACCCAGTCGATGTCGTTGGCCGTGGCGCCGTGGTAGGGCGACGCGGCGACCCATTCGTTCAGTTCGGCGTCGGAGATCGTCGCCAGCTTCGAGGTGTCGTATCCGCTGGCTTCCAGCCATTTGACGAAATTATGATGGTAAACGTTGTACTCCTGGAACTTTTCGCCCGTTTCGTCCTCGTAATCGACGTGGGTGTCCACGTCCGAAGGATTGATCTTGCGGCGGCGCTTGTAGACGGTGCGGAACACCGGCTCGATGCCCGAAGTGGTCTGCGACATGAGCGACGTGGTTCCCGTGGGCGCGATGGTCAGCATGGCGATATTGCGGCGGCCCACCTTCGTCATCTCCTCGTAGAGCGCCGGATCGGCCTCGCGGATACGGGCGATCATCGGGTTGTTCACCTCCTTCGCGGCGTCGTAAACCGGGAAGGCGCCGCGCTCGGCGGCCATCTTCACCGAAGCGCCGTAAGCCGCCAGAGCGAGGCACTTCTGCACCTCGACGGCGAAGTCGATCGCCTCCTGCGTGCCGTAGCGCAGACCCAGCGCGGCGAGCATGTCGCCCTCGGCCGTGATGCCCAGACCCGTACGGCGGCCCTTCCGCGCCATTTCGCGGATCTTCTTCCAAAGCTCCAGCTCCACGCGGCGCACATCCAGGTCTTCGGGGTCGGCGGCGATCTTCCCGATGATCTGTTCGACCTTTTCCAGTTCGAGGTCGATGATGTCGTCCATCATGTGCATCGCCTTGTATACGTGGTCCCTGAACTTGTCGAAATTGAACTTCGCATCGGCCTTGAACGGGTTGTCCACATAGCTCAACAGGTTCATCGCCAGCAGGCGGCACGAATCGTAGGGGCAGAGCGGGATCTCGCCGCAGGGGTTGGTCGAAACCGTCACGAAACCCTCGTCGGCATAGCAGTCGGGAATGCTTTCGCGGATGATCGTATCCCAGAACAGCACGCCCGGTTCGGCAGACTTCCACGCGTTGTGGATGATCTTCTCCCAGAGTTTCCGGGCGTCGATGTCCTGCTCGTATTTGGGATTGTCCGACTTGATCGGGAACTGCTGGTGGTATTTCTTCCCGGCGAGGGCCGCACGCATGAAATCGTCGTCGATCTTGATCGAGACGTTGGCGCCCGTCACCTTGCCCGTGTCGACCTTGGCGTCGATGAACCGCTCGGCGTCGGGGTGCTTGATCGACAGCGACAGCATCAGCGCGCCGCGCCGCCCGTCCTGCGCCACCTCGCGCGTCGAGTTCGAGTAACGCTCCATGAAGGGCACGATGCCCGTCGACGTGAGTGCCGAGTTGAGCACCGGGCTGCCCGTGGGGCGGATGTGCGAAAGGTCGTGGCCCACGCCGCCGCGGCGTTTCATCAGCTGGACCTGCTCCTCGTCCATGCGGAAGATGCCGCCGTAGGAGTCGGCGGGGTTCTTATGGCCGATGACGAAGCAGTTCGACAGCGACGCCACCTGGAAATTGTTGCCGATGCCGGTCATCGGGCCGCCCTGCGGAATGACGTAACGGAAATGGTCGAGCAACGCGAAAACCTCCTCCTTCGGGAGCGGGTTCGGGTATTTTTGCTCGATGCGTTCGATTTCGGAAGCGATGCGCTCGTGCATCTCGCGCGGCGATTTCTCGTAGATGTTTCCGAAAGAGTCCTTGAGGGCGTACTTGCTGACCCACACCGTGGCGGCGAGGTCGTCCCCGTCGAAATACTTCTTCGACTCGGCAACCGCATCGTTGTAATTGACCTTCTGCGGCGTGTCGGCTTTGGTGGCTTTTGACATAACTATTTTCAGACTATTATTTCTATATTTTCAGATTTCAGGCGTCACGGCGGGCAAAACCCGGTTCTACAAAATTGCGGCTTTTCCGGATAAAAAGCCAGCATGGAGAGCCAAACTTATTCACAAAATATCTACAAAAGAGCAAAAGGCACGCCCCAGATACCCGGAGCGCGCCTTCGGTCCGAAGGCGGGATTATTTCACCGCCACGGCGTCGATTTCGACCAGCGCGCCCATCGGCAGCGCCGCGACCTGGTAGCACATGCGCGCCGGCATCTCCGAGGTGAAGAACTCCGCATAGACGGCATTCATGGCGGCGAAATCGCCGATCGACTGCAACAGGACCGTGGTTTTCACCACGTCGGAATAATCGTATCCGGCTTCGCGCAGAATATGGCCGAGGTTCGTGAGCGACCGGCGCGTCTGGGCCTCGATGCCTTCGTCCATCTTTCCGGACGCGGCGTCGATCGGGAGCTGTCCCGAAACATAGAGCGCACCGCCGGCCTCGACGGCCTGCGAATAGGGACCCACGGCCTTGGGCGCATGGGGAGAAGCGATGATGGTTTTCATAAAAAATTATCTTGAAATTATTTAAGCCTTCGTGCTTCCAACCGCCGTACTCGCAGCCTCTGGCCGCATGTATAGGCCCGACCCTCCCTTGAATCCACGCCGAAGCGGGGACTTATATCCGCCTGCGGCGGAAATATCGGGTCCGGAAGTTGTACAAAGGTATAATTAATTCCCTATATTTGCCATATGATCCAAATGGAAAAACGATGAAGATTTTACTGAAAATTGCGATAGTCGCTGTCGCTGCGGCCTTTATGGCCGGATGCTGCAACTGCCGCTCCTACCAGAAAAAGACCCGCCGCCCGCTGGCGGGCACCGAGTGGCAGCTGATCCAGCTCGGCGGCAAGGCGGTCAAACCCGAGGAGGGCAAATTCACCGTCACGCTGCTCGCCGAAGGCAATCGCCTGACGGGCGTCGGGGCCTGCAACCGCCTGACGGGCGCCTACAAGACCGACGGGAAACGCACGCTGAAGATCGGGCCTCTGGCCGCGACGATGATGGCCTGCCCGGGCATGGACGAGGAGGACGCCTTCACCAAAATGCTCGAATCGGTGACCCATTACGACATGGACGGCCCGATGCTGCTGCTGTTGAGCGACGGCGAACTGCGCGCCGTGTTCCAGGCCAGGCCATGACGTTCCGGGGTCTGATCGGCGCCTGCGTCCTGCTCACCGCCCCGGCGGCGGCTTTCGGACAAAAACCTACCGCGACAAAGCAGCCGGTGGCGGCAGATTCGGCAGCGGCACAGCCGGCGGAAAAACAGCCGGCGGCCCGGATCGTCGTATTTCGCGATTCGCTCGTTCTCATACATTGCGACACGCCGCCCCTGTTCCGGGAAGGCGACATCCGAACATTCCGCGAGTGGGTGAACGAACAGGTCCGGAATGTCCGGATCGTCATCGGCTGCCCACCCTTTCCACCCCGCGTGGTGGTTTCGTTCGTGATCGGCACGACGGGGCGGCTGACCGGCATTCGTGTCCTGCAATCGCCCGACAGCAAGTTATCCGCCGAAGCGGTCCGGGCGCTTGAAAGCTCCCCGCACTGGAAGCCGGGAGAGCTGTACGGACGAAAGGTCCCCGTGGAAATCACAATTCCCGTGGACTTCCGCTCGTCCAATTAAAAAAGGACCGGATGCATCCGGTCCTTTTTCAGTTTTGCATTGCCCGCTATTTCAGGTGCGGATTCAGGCGGCCCCACTCGCCGACGGGAGGCAGAATGCCCATCGCGATCACCTCGTCGCGCAGTTTGCAGAGGTGTTCGTAACTCTCCGTCAGTTTTTGGCGCTCCCCGGCCGTGCCCTGCACGTTCTTATACGACACGCCCTCCTTCGTGATGACGGTCTCCATCGCCATGAGGATGTGCTTGAACTCGTCGTTGTGGACGAATACGCCGGCGGGATAGGTGAACGGCTTGCCGCCCATCGCCGCCGCGATCATCGAGATCGAGATATAGGCCGGACTCTGGAACGACGAACGGCCGCGCAGGTCGATGATGTGCTTGCCGCCCTGGATCACCCGCTGTTGCAGGTCGGCCCAGTCGCCCTCGGGCATTTCTTTGCCGATCAGCTCCGAAAGGGGCCGTCCGGCGACGAGCGTCGTCGAGGCGAAGACCGCCATCTGCTCGCCGTGGCCGCCGTAGGTGCGGCAGTTGCGGATTTCGTCGGGCGAGATTTTGAAATATTTGGCCAGTTCCGAACGCAGGCGCGTGGAGTCCAGCGCCGCGAGGGTCGAAACCTGCGAAGGCTTCAGCCCCGCATAGATCAGCGTGATCAGTCCCGTGATGTCGGCCGGATTGAAGACCACCACGACGTGCTTCACGTCCGGACAATAGGACTTGATGTCCTTGCCGAACTGTTCGGCGATCTGGGCGTTGCCTTTCAGCAGATCCTCACGCGTCATGCCCGCCTTGCGGGCCGCGCCGCCCGACGACACGACGTAAGCCGCATCGGTCAGCGCCTCGCGGATGTCGGTCGTCCACGTGATGTTCGCCCCCTCGAAGGCGCAGTGGTAAAGCTCCTCGGCCACGCCCTCCAGCGCCGGTCCATACGGATCGTAGAGGCAAATGTTCGGCGTCAGGCGCATCATCAGCGCCGTCTGCGCCATGTTCGAGCCGATCATGCCGGCCGCACCCACGATGGTGAGTTTCTCGTTCGTTACAAAGTCCATAGTGTTGTTATTTTATTGAAACCACAAATTCGGCCCCTAAAACCCGCCTCCCGAGCGGGCCGGCTACTCGATCTCCCGGCGGTTCATCAGCGCGTGGGTGATCGTCAGTTCGTCGACATACTCCAGTTCGTCGCCGAAACCGATACCGCGCGCGATCGACGTAACTTTCAGCCCCGGGAACTGCCGCAGGCGGTTCATCAGGTAGAAAAGCGTCGTCTCCCCTTCGACCGAAGTCGAGATGGCGAGGATCACCTCCTTCACCCCGCCGCGGGCGATCCGTTCGCACAGCAGGTCGATCTTCAGGTCCGAGGGCGAGATGCCCTGCATGGGCGAGATGACGCCGCCCAGCACGTGGTACATCCCCCGGTACTGGCGCGTGTTCTCGACCGACAGCACATCGGCCACCTGCTCCACGACGCAGATCGTCGCATGGTCCCGTTCCCGGTCGGCGCAGATCGGACACACCTCCTCGTCGGAGAGGTTGTTGCACTGCGAACAGTAGCGGATCTCGTTGCGGAACCGGTCGATGCTCTCCGTCATCTCGGCCACCGAATCCCGCTCCATGCGCAGGATGTGGATGGCCAGGCGCAACGCCGTGCGGCGTCCCACGCCCGGAAGCTTCGAAAGTTCGCCGACGACGTCCTGTAAAAGTTTCGACATTTAAATCGTTTCGACGGTTTTACATTCGAGCCACCCCTTCTTGCCGTCGGCAATGGTGATCTCGCACCAGTTGTCGAGGCGGTCGGTGATCTCGACGAGCGTCCCCTCGTGCAGCACGAAGAGGTCGGTCGCCGACTTGTCGGGCGAACTCTTCACGGCCGTCGAGAGCGACATCACGACGGCCTGCGTGTCGTCGAGCATCTCGCGCCGCTCGCCCATGGCGAACCAGCTCGTGAGCATGAAGACCGCCGCAGCGACGAGAGTTCCGTAGAACCCCGCCTTGCGCAACGGCAAACGCTGTGCCAACAGGTAGGCGAGGAACAGCGCCAGGGCGCAGACCAACGCCGCGAGCGAGAAGACGCTCCACGCCGTGCAGCTCATCAGACGGCGCACGCCGCGCATCCATTCGGTGAAGAAAAATTCGGGTATCTGCTCGATGTTGTCCTTCGTGCGGGCCTCGGCGACGCTCAAATTATAGCGGATGTCGTCGTTGCCGGGAGCCAGCCGCAAGGCCCGGTGGTAGAAAAGGATCGACTTGCCCAGCCGCCCCTCCTTGAAACAGGCGTTGGCCAGGTTGTAATAGAGTTTCATGGAACTCAATCCGCGGGCGAGAATCTGCTCGTAGAACTCCGCGGCGGCGTGGAAGTCGCCATTGATATAGGCCGTGTTGGCGCGGTCCCACAACTGCTCGGGCGACGCCTCGGCAGCGGGTTCCGGAGCCGCCGTCACGGCAGGCTGCGCCAGCGTGTCGGCTCCCTCCTGCGCATGCGCGCAGAGCATGCCGGACAGCAGGATCAGGAATAGGGTCAATCGTTTCATAACACTATCGTTTTATCACCGATTCGATGCGCGAGATCAGGTTCACGCCCTCGGAATAGACGTCGTTCATGCGGGCCGACTCGACGGGCGAATACTGCGCCTCGTCGCACCGGGTGATGATGTCCGTGAAACGCTGCGAGTCCTCGGACGAAACGCCCCGTTTGTGCAGCTCCTCGCGGACATTCTCCTTGGTGAGGTTGGCCACCGGGATGTTGAACTTGTCGCTCATGTACCCCCACAGCGCGCGGAGCATCTCCTCGTAGAAGGCATGCCGGTTCTGCTCCTCCATATACCGCTTCGCGGCGCGGAACCGCTGCACGGCGACCTTGTTGGCCCGCTTGCCCCGCACGAGGGCGACGTTCTGCGATTCGCGGATCTGCTTGCGCAGCGCCACGTAGATCATCGTGAAAAGCGCCAGCACACCTAACAGAAGAATCCAGTAGGCGGCGCTGAAGATGAACGGCACGCGCTCGGAGCGCAGCTGCGCCCCGCCCAGCTTGATGAAGCGGATGTCCTGGCCCAGCATCTTCACCTCCTCCTTCGACATGCCGCGCCCCTGCATCACCACCGCATCGTCTCCGCCGCGGGCATCGGGCGTGATTTCGAGCGTCAGCGGCTTCGATTTCAGCGTCACGTACTGCACCCGCTGGGGGTCGAAGTAGGTGAACTCGATGGGTTCGATGTCGTAAGCGCCCTCGGCCCGTGCGATGAAGGGATATTCGAACTGGCGGTAGCCGGAGATGCCCGAGGCCGACGTGTTGATCGACTCGGTGGTCTTGACGTTATACTGCTCGAAGGAAGTGGGCAGCGGTAGTTTCGGGGCCTGCACGAAGGTGAGGTTGCCCGTGCCGGAAATCTTCACCGTGACCGTCGCGCCCGAATTGGCCGCGATCCGTTCCGAAGGGAACTGGGTGTCCATCGTGAAATTGCCCACAGCGCCGCTGAAGCTGGCCGGAGCACCTGCCGGAAGCGCTTTCACTTGGACCGTGGCCCGCTGGCTCTGCACCTTGCGCGGAACGTTGAACACCTCGCGGCCGCCCCCGAAGAAGGGATCGGCATGGCGGCTCTGCACCACGACCTGCGCCACGACGGTCATGTCCACGGGGTCGATCGTGAGCGAGCCGACCTGCTGCGGATAGAGCAGGTAGTCGTACAGCACACGCGTCTCGTACACCTTCCCGGCATAGGTCTCGCGCCCCACGCGGGCCGAATTGGGATCGGAGAGGTCCTGCGACCAGAAACCGTTGAACGACGGAGCCGACTCGGGAACGATGTTGACATAAGGAACCCGCGTATAGAGCTTGAAAGCCACGTGCAGGGGTTCGTTCTTGTAGACCGACGAGCGCGACACGACGGCCCGGAGCAGAATATCGTCCTTGCCGATCCGGCTCTGGGCATCGGCCTGCGTATCGTCCGCACGGTTCGAACCGCCCTGCTGCTGTTGCGCCCGGGAGCCTTCGCCCTCGTTCACGATCTCGATGGGCAGCGGCCGGGTCCGGTAGGACGAGCCGTCGACCTTGACCTCCGCGGCGCCGATGGTCACGTTGCCCGCGGCCTGCGGCAGCAGCACGAAAGTGTAGGTATAGCTGACGCTCTTGGTCATCGAGCCGTTGACGATCTGGACCGACGACCCCTGCGAGATGGCAGGTCCCGCCAGCACGTCGAATCCCTCGAACGAAGGCGCCTTGAAAGTATCCCCGTCGGGTTTGGCGTTCAGGGCGAATTCCACGCGGAACGCCTCGCCGACGGCGACCGTCAGCGGCGAGTTGGCTTCAAAAGTGACCTTCTCGGCAGCGGATGCCGAGAAGATCGTCAGCACGAAGAGTGCTGTCAGGGATATTTTTGCAACAAAGTCTCTCATCACAAAACGATATGTCTGTCAATTCGCACCGCACCCCGTACCGGCCGGCCGCTGTCGCCGCCGGCGTTTGCCGATCCGGCTCCGCACGGCCAAAAGCCGGAACCAAGGGGCGGCGCCCGGTCCGCCGGGTACGGACCCGGCTCCACGCACCCTCTTCCGAAAGCCGTCTCTCAAACGGCCACAGGGAGGGGCTTGTCGCGGCGCGACCGGAATTTCACCCGGATTATCTGCCGGATTTCATACCTTACGACGGTCTTTTTTACAATTTTACAACGCAAAGTTTTGCGCGTTAGTATTTTTTCATGCAACTAATTTACACCTGCCGTCCGAAACGCCAATTTTGCCGCTTGCGCCACCAAGCCCCTCCCTGAAGGTGAAGGAGGGGTTTGGGGTGAGGTCGGATTGGTAAACGGCGCCGCAGGCGGCGACAACACCAATCGGGAGCGGGAAACAGTGCATGGTATAAACGACCGTTCTTAATGCTTGAAATCGGCGAAAAAGTCGTTCCCCTTGTCATCGACGATGATGAACGCCGGGAAGTTCTCGACATAGATCTTGCGCACGGCCTCCATGCCCAGTTCGGGGAAGTCCACGACCTCGACCGACTTGATGGAGTTCTTCGCCAGGATCGCTGCCGGGCCGCCGATCGAACCGAGGTAGAAACCGCCGTGTTTGCGGCAGGCGTCGGTCACCTGCTGCGAGCGGTTGCCCTTGGCCACCATCACCAGCGAACCGCCCTGCGACTGGAACAGGTCGACGTAGGGGTCCATGCGCCCGGCCGTCGTGGGGCCGAACGAACCCGAAGCCATGCCCTGCGGCGTCTTGGCCGGACCGGCGTAGTAAACCGGATGCTTCTTGAAGTATTCGGGCATCGGCTTGCCCTCGTCGAGCATCTGCTTGATGCGGGCGTGGGCGATGTCGCGGGCGACGATCAGCGTGCCGCGCAGATTCAGGCGCGTCTTGATCGGGTATTTCGTAAGAATCGCACGCACCTTGTCCATGCCCTCGTCGAGGTCGATGTCCACGGCCGGGGACATCGAGGGAGCCTCGGTCGGCAGGAAGCGCGCGGGATTCTTCTCCAGCTCTTCGAGGAAGATGCCCTCGGGCGTGATCTTGGCCTTGATGTTGCGGTCGGCCGAGCAGCTCACGCCGATGGCCACGGGACACGAAGCCGCATGGCGCGGAGCGCGGATCACCCGCACGTCGTGCACGAGGTACTTGCCGCCGAACTGGGCGCCGACGCCGCTCTCGCGGCAGATTTTCAGCACCTTCTCCTCCCATTCCAGGTCGCGGAAGCAGCGTCCGCCCTCGTTGCCCGAGGTGGGCAGCTCGTCGAGGTAGCCGGCCGAAGCCTTCTTCACCGTCGAAAGGCACATCTCGGCCGACGTGCCGCCGATGCAGATGGCCAGGTGGTAGGGCGGGCAGGCCGACGTGCCGAGGTCGAAGATATGCTGCTGGATGAATTTCGTGAGCGACTCCTCGTTCAGCAACGCCTTGGTCTGCTGGTAGAGGAAGGTCTTGTTGGCCGAGCCGCCGCCCTTGGTGATGAAGAGGAACTCGTACTCCATGCCGGGCTTGCCGCCGTAGATGTCGATCTGCGCGGGAAGGTTCGTGCCCGAGTTCTTCTCGTCGGTCATCGTAAAGGGCACGACCTGCGAATAGCGCAGGTTACGGTCCTTGTAGGTCTCGTAAACGCCCCGGGCGATGCACTCGGCGTCGTCGGCCCCCGTCCAGACATCCTCGCCCTTGTGGCCGATGCAGATGGCCGTGCCGGTGTCCTGGCAGGTGGGCAGTTCGCCTTCGGCCGAGACGGTCTGGTTCAGCAGCATCGTGTAGGCCACGAACTTGTCATTGTCGGTGGCTTCGGGGTCTTCGAGAATGTTGCGCAGTTTCTGGAGATGCGCGGCGCGCAGGTAGAACGACACGTCGGCATAAGCCTCCTTCGAAAGCAGTTCGAGGCCCTTGGGATCGACCTTGAGGATCTTGCGTCCGTCGCACTCCACGACCTTCACGTACTCCTTCGTCAAAAGACGGTACTTGGTTTTGTCTTCCCCCACGGGGAACGGCTCCTGATAGATGAAATCTGCCATAGTATTTATAATGTTTGTATGTTGCTTCCTGTCTGCCCGTCGCGGACCGCCGCCCATTCGCGGCCTTCAGCCGCGCCTGCAAATCCGGCCCGCCCGAAACCCGTTCCCGGGAAGGACTTGCCGCATACGGCCGGAAAATGCGGTCGCATGTCCCGCCCATCCGAAAATCCCTGCAAATTTACGAAAAACAATCCGGATTGTACAACGATTTCCCGGTTCGTCTGTTATTTTTTTCACAAAAAAGGCCTGTTATTTAGAATTTTTAGTAAATTTGTGCGGTTTTTTGAGTGCAACAAATTCACTAATATTTCAAATACTATGGTATCGTACAAAGATCTGGGTCTTGTGAACACGCGCGAGATGTTCGCCAAGGCCATCAAAGGAGGTTACGCCGTTCCGGCATTCAACTTCAACAACATGGAGCAGCTCCAGGCTATCGTCATGGCTGCCGCCGAGACCAAGTCGCCCGTCATCCTCCAGGTATCGAAGGGTGCGCGCAACTACGCCAACCAGACCCTGCTGCGCTACATGGCCGAAGGAGCCGTGGAGTACGCCAAGGAACTGGGCTGGGCCAAACCCCAGATCGTACTGCACCTCGACCACGGAGATTCGTTCGAACTGTGCAAGAGCTGCGTGGACATGGGATTCTCGTCGGTGATGATCGACGGTTCGGCGCTCCCCTACGACGAGAACGTCGCCCTGACGAAGCGGGTCGTGGAGTACGCTCACCAGCACGACGTGACGGTCGAAGGCGAACTGGGCGTGCTGGCCGGCGTCGAGGACGAGGTAGCTTCCGAGGTCAGCCACTACACCAAGCCCGAAGAGGTCGTTGACTTCGTGACCAAGACGGGCGTCGATTCGCTGGCCATCTCGATCGGCACCTCGCACGGAGCCTACAAGTTCACCCCCGAGCAGTGCACCGTAGATCCCAAGACGGGCCGTCTGGTTCCGCCTCCCCTGGCTTTCGACGTACTGGCCGCCATCGAAAAGGAGCTTCCGGGCTTCCCCATCGTGCTGCACGGTTCGTCGTCGGTTCCCCAGGAGGAAGTCGAGACGATCAACAAGTACGGCGGTGCGCTGAAGGCTGCCGTGGGCATTCCCGAGGAGGAGCTTCGCCAGGCCGCCAAGAGCGCCGTCTGCAAGATCAACATCGACTCCGACTCGCGTCTGGCCATGACCGCCGCCATCCGCGAGGTCTTCGCCACCAAACCCGCCGAGTTCGACCCCCGCAAGTACCTGGGTCCCGCCCGCGACAACATGAAGAAGCTCTACATCCACAAGATCAAGGAGGTTCTCGGTTCGGACGGCAAAGCCGAGTAAGAGATTCCCGCCGGAAGGAGCGTTCCTTCCGACAAACGAAAAACCGGAGGTTCAGACCTCCGGTTTTTTCGTTCGTCCAACGGCTCCCGTCAGGACCGTCCCTTTCACGCAGTTCTCGGCGGCCGGGCGGTAAAGCCGCCCGCGCACTTCGGCCGGGAGTTTCCCGACGGTCTCCGCCAGAATCCGGCAGAAGGCCTGCGCCTGCTGCAAATCACACGCCTCCACATCGAGGGCGGCTCAATTCACTCCGGCCTGCCGCCGATATACCGACCCACGAACTCCCCGACGCGGCGCGTGTACTCCTCCCGGTTGTCGCGGTACGAATTGGCATGCGACGCTCCCGGAACCACCCACAGCTCCTTGTCGCCGGGCTTGGCCCCGTAAAGCGGATAGACCATCCGCGTCGGCACGTAATCGTCGGCGTCGCCGTGGATGAACAGCATCGGCAGCCGGCTCTTCTTCACCTGCTCCAGCGACGAAGCCTCGCCGAAAGTCCAGCCGTATTTCAGGCCGCACAGCCAGCTCGCCGCGTCGAGCAGCGGAAAGGCCGGAAGCCCGAACAGCTCTTTAAGCTCTTTCGAAAACTGGTCCCGGACGCTCGTATAGCCGCAATCCTCGACGAAACATTTCACATAGGGCTGCTGCTCCTCGCCCGAGACCATCATGGTCGTCGCCGCGCCCATCGAAATCCCGTGGACCACCATCCGGGTATCGCCGCCGAAGATGTCGTTGGCAATGTCCATCCACCGCAGCACGTCGAAGCGGTCCTTCCACCCCATCCGGATGGCACGGCCTTCGCTCTGCCCGTGGTAATAAAGGTCCGGCAGCAGGATGTTGCAGCCCAGGTCGCGGTTGTAGAGATAGCCGATCATCAGCATCCGCACGGCGTTGTCCGTATAGCCGTGGACGATCACCGCCGTCCGGTCCGTCGGACGGGGAGCCGCCGCATAGATCGCGTGCAGCCGTTCGCCTTCCGAACCGAGAATCACCGTGTCGCGCAAGGCCCCGGTGCGCTCCAGACTGTCGACCCACGGCCGCAGGAAAGGATATTCGCCGTACATATATTCATACGACGAAGCGTTCTTGGCCCGCATCGTCGCATCGGGCCGGAGCGAATAGGAGAGCATGTAGAGACTGCCGCCCGCGACAATTGCCGCAAGCAACAGCACAGAGACAACGACGATCCGGACAATTCGTTTCATAGGCTGTTCAGTTGCCGAAGCGGCCGAAATCGCCGCCTCTTTTCACTTATTCCGCACCCAGCTTCGCGCGGATGTGCGCCAGCATGTCGTCGGTCATGCGCGAGAGGTCCCACTCGGGCCGCCAGCCCCACTCCTCGCGGGCGCAGGTGTCGTCCAGCGAATTGGGCCAGCTCTCGGCGATCTCCTTCTTCACGGGATCGACGTTGTAGTCCATCGTGAAGGCGGGCAGACGCTTTTTGATCTCGGCGCAGATGATCTCGGGCGTGAAGCTCATCGACGCGAGGTTGAAGCTGTTGCGGTGGATCAATTTCGCAGGGTCGGCCTCCATCAGTTCGACGCAGGCGCGCAGGGCGTCGGGCATGTAGATCATGTCCATGTAGACGTCCGACGGAACGGGACAGGTGAATTTGCCGCTCCGGATCGCCTCGTAGTAAATCTCCACGGCGTAGTCGGTCGTACCGCCGCCGGGCAGCGTGACGCTCGATATGATGCCCGGGAAACGCACCGAACGGGTGTCGACGCCGTATTTGTGGTGGTAGTAGTTCCCGAGCAGTTCGCCCGTGACCTTGCAGATGCCGTAGATCGTCGTCGGCTGCATGATCGTGTCCTGCGGGGTTTTGTCCTTGGGCGACGACGGCCCGAAGGCGCCGATCGACGAGGGGGTGAACAGCGCGCAATGGTGCTGCCGGGCCACTTCGAGCGAATTGTTGAGCGCCCCCATGTTGACGTTCCAGGCCATCTGGGGATTGCGTTCGCCGACGGCCGACAGCAGGGCCACGAGGTTGAAGATCGTGTCGATGCGGTGACGGGCCACGACCGAGGCCATGGCCGTTGCGTCGAGGGCGTTGAGCACCTCGAAAGGACCGTCCCCGGCCAGCGACCGGCACTCGCGCATGTCGGTAGCGACGACGTTCGAGCCGCCGTAGATACTGCGCAGGTAAACGGTCAGTTCGGAACCGATCTGACCGCCTGCGCCTACTATTAAGATGCGTTTCATCTGGTTTTTATTATGATTTGGTAGTAAAGGTAGAAAATAATTATGAAAAGTGTACAAATTTTTGGTCTTTTCATTTTTCTTATGTACTTTTGCACCACTCGAAAGAGAAATGTTGCTGACATAGCTCAGTGGTAGAGCACTTCCTTGGTAAGGAAGAGGTCCCGGGTTCAAGTCCCGGTGTCAGCTCGAGGAATCAAGCGGTTACCGAACAGGGCAGCCGCTTTTTTCATGCACATAGGGCAAAAAGGCCCGATTCGGGACGATTTTTCGCCCGAATCCTGACAGATCGGGACGCGCGCCGCAAACAACGCAAATCCAGGTCTATCCGCATTTACGTTGCGCCTCGTCATCTGATGTCCGTCATGCTATAAATAGGAGCGGAACAATCAATCGCAAAGGCGGCAAAGAGTCATCCCATATCTCCGGGATACTGCTTTTCAGGGTCCGGCTCCGCTCTTTCATCAGCAAACGAGCATTGCAATATCGTATTGCCCAATTTACCAAACGAGACTGACGGATACTGATTCAGCACTGATTACAAACAAATCAGATCATTTTTCAATTTACATTTTTTGACCATATATTGCAGATAGCAACATTTATCATTATCTTACAGTCTGCGTGTCATAGCGTCCCTTGCCAATGTCATAATTCCGCCTGTCCATTTTGTGGCAGGACTTGCATCGGAACATGGGGGAGGGGGGGGGCGGGAATAATAATAGCATCTCAATAATACAAATCCTAAAAATATACGGATATGTATAAATTATTTATCTTCAGTCTCGTTTCGCTGTATGCGAATTTTTCCTTCGGCGCCGTGTGCGACACGGTCATCGTTGGAAACGGAATCCGCTACGAGGGTCAATACCCTTGCGGCGAAGGGGTGCTCTATTCCGATTCGCTGGGCATTTATATCGGCCATTTCGAGCGGGGCATCCCCAACGGAGTATGCACGCATTACAAAAAGAACGGGCACCGCTATTACGGCGAATTCAAGGATGGCGAGTATTCCGGATACGGACGGCATTTCTCGAATTCTGGTACAATTCGCATGGGGGGGGGGATTTCAAGGACGGAGCTGCGAATGGAGTAGATACGATTTATTATAAGCCCCGGTCGATTTATGTCGGTGAATGCAAAGACGGGGTTCCGCACGGAAATGGTATTTTATATACACGCATAGGCACGATCAGTAAATATTATTTCCGGGAAGGGCAATTTGAGAATGGTAAATTAATCAGTGGATTTCTCTCAAATTATTATGGAACTTTTCCAGTAATCGGAGGAACTACTTCGACCGGTTATCGTAAAGAATTTTCAAAAATAGATTTATACTCACAATCAGAATTGACTTCGAAATACGAGTCTTTGCGAGCTTTGAAACCCAAGAAGTTTCTCGGAGCGGAACTAACTGAAGAACAGCGGCTTTTCCTTGACGAAAAATTAAGCTCCGAACAAATTCTATCGATCCGTAAATCTCAATAAAAAAGATATAAAGTTAGATAATGGCAGGAAAATTCACTTATACTTGAATTCTTCGTATCTTTGTTAATGGCCTTTTCCGGCTCGAAAGCAGCCAACATAATGACAGTTATGAAAATTTACCGCCGTTCCATCAAAAAGTCTACTTCAATGTACACTTTGAAACCGATCGTTGTTATATTGGCCCTGTTTTTATTGATGACGATTGGAAATCTGAAAGGCTTTCTTGTTTTTCTTGTTATTGAGCTTTGTGTCCTGTCTTTTATTGTAGCGTGTACTGCAACTCAATTATTTTATGTTGTTTTAACGGAGAATTCATTGATTGTCCAAAATCCGGCATATCGCTTCTGGCATGCTGAATTTCAATTCAATACTATTGAAAAAATTGAAATCGGCTATAAGGGCGGATTATCGCGGCCTTATATTCAGGTGATGACGCCGGCGAAGAAATCCTGGCGTTATGTGACGATTTGGTCGATGAACGAGATTATCCGGATTTAATTCAAACATTACGCGAGAAGGGCTTCACGGTGGAAACTCCCGGATTGCATCATATCCTCAATAAACATGAAAACTTATAAGCGTTCGATTTGGAGTTCGGTAACGATCTGGGCTTGTTTTATACCTATTCTGACTTTTGCATGCATAATTCCATTAACAATCCTTTATGTTCCGGAAAAAAGCTCCTTATTGCTCATCCCGTTTATCCCGCTGATCATACTGTTAGCGGCATCGGCCAGCGCTTTATTTTATATTGAATTGACCGAAAATGAATTGATCCTGAAAAATGCGGCATGCCGGTTCTGGCATAAGGCATACCCTTATCAAACAATAACCCGGATAAATACGGTGCGCTTTTCGCTTTCTCACAGCAGCAGGTTGCGCACCGAGCGGCGGATGATCAGCGACGGCGGCAGGTGCAGGTGCGAAGGCGCCGCGCCGGGCTCGCGGACGGCGCGGATGAGCAGCTTCACGGCCAGCGTGCCGATCTCGTCCGTCGGCTGGCCGATGCAGGTGATCGCCGGATCGAGGTAGTTGAAAAGCATGTTGTCGTCGAACGAAACGACCGAAATGTCGTCGGGAATCCGCAGGCCCGACTCGTGCACCGCCTTCACCACCCCGAGCAGAATCAGGTTGCTCAAGGCGAAGATCGCCGTGGGCCGCTCCTCCCGGGCCAGCGCCAGCTTGGTCTCCAGATAACCGTTCTGCACCGAGAAATCCTCGCCCGTCACCACGATCCGGTCCCCGAGGCCGTGCGCCCGCAGCGTGTCGCCGAATCCCCGCACGCGGTCCCGCACAGGCATCGAATGGGGCGTGCCCTGGATGCAGGCGATGCGGCGGTGTCCGTTTTCGAGCAGGTACTCGGTCGCCATCACCGCGCCGCGGTAATTGTCCGTCGTGACATAAGAGAGCATCCCGGCGTCGGGCAGATAGCGGTCGATCAGCACCAGCGGCATGCCGCCCTCCTGCACACTGGCGAACAGCTCCGCATTGCTGCCGCACGGCGCGGCGACGATGCCGTCCACCCGCCGCGCCAGCAGCGCCGACAGTCCGTCCTGCTCGTTGCGCTCGTCCTCCTGCGTGTCGACCACCACCACCTTATAATTATAATTGCGCGACTCGCGGATCACCACGCCCGCAACGCCGGCGAAAAACGAATTCTCGATGTTCGGAATCAGCAGCCCGATCGTATCGGTACGATTTGTGCGTAAACCCTTTGCCAGCAGGCTGGGCGTATAGTTGCAGCGTTTGACCTCCTCTGTCACGCGCGCCACGGTACGCTGACTGATGCGGTATTTGGCCGCATTGCCGCTCAAAACGCGCGAAACAGTGGAAATCGAACATCCGGAACGTTCGGCGATGCTAACGAGAGTTTCTTTTTTCATTGCTTTATTTTCAGTTCACCCATGACAAATATATGAAAAATATCGAAAAAGAAAAGAAAAACGGTAAAATAATTTTGGAGGTTTCCAAAAAGTAATTATATTTGCGCAAACGATAAGCGCAAACAGAGCTAAAAAGATAGCATCCGAAAACCGAACATCTGCTACAGGCCCCATAAGAACCGTATTCTGCAAAGACACCTTATGAAAACAACGGGCGCAAAACGACAAGAAACGGCATCGGGGACAATCGGCGGACGACCTGAAAACCGAAAAACCGCATCTCCGCGGGGTTGAGCCGCATCCGGACCCCGCAGGGCGAAAAAACGACAGAAATTAACCAACGATAACCGAACATGAACAAGATTCTGGTAATAGGCAGTACCAACATCGACATGATTGCCTGCGTCAAACATCTGCCCCGCCCGGGCGAGACCGTCGGCGAGGCGCGCTTCATGCAGTCCAACGGCGGCAAAGGGGCCAACCAGGCCGTCGCGGCCGCGCGCCTGGGCGGCGACGTGGCCTTCGTCTCGTGTCTGGGCGACGACGCCGGCGCCGCAGCCCTCCGGCAGCAGTTCGCCGCCGACGGCATCAACACCGAGGCCCTCTTCACGGCCAAGGACACCCCGACCGGTACGGCGCTGATCTTCGTCTCGCAGGACGGCGAGAACTGCATCGCCGTGGCTCCCGGTGCCAACCACAGCCTCACGTGCGAGGCGATCGACGCCGTGGCGGACCGCATCGCCGGAGCCGAATACCTGCTCGTACAGCTCGAAATCCCGATGGAAACGGTGGCCTGCGCCATCGAAAAGGCATATGCGGCAGGAACCCGCGTAGTGCTCAACCCGGCCCCGGCCATGCCGCTCGCCGACGAACTGCTGCGCAAGGTCTACCTGATCACCCCCAACCGCACGGAAAGCGAAACGCTGACGGGAATCCCCGTGCACACCGTGCAGGACGCCTCGAAAGCGGCCGGGGCGCTGCTGGCGAAAGGCGTCGGCAACGTCATCGTCACGCTGGGCAGCGAAGGCGCGCTGATCCGGACCCCCGCGGAGGAGCTGCTGATCCCGGCGCGCACGGTCACGCCCGTAGACACGACCGCCGCCGGCGACGTCTTCAACGGCGCCCTGCTGGTGGCGCTCTCCGAAGGCCGCAGTCTGGCCGACGCCGTGCGGTTCGCCGCACACAGCGCCTCGGTCTCGGTGACCCGCATGGGCGCACAGGCCTCGATACCGTGGCGCGGGGAGCTGGAGACCCTCGCCTGAACCGAACGAAAACCTTAAAACTCAAATACTATGTTCGTTGTTAACAGCTACTCTTTGGCAGTCATCTTCTGCTTCATCACGATGCTCTGCTGGGGCTCGTGGGGAAACACCCAGAAACTCGCCGGCAAGACCTGGCGTTACGAGCTTTTCTACTGGGACTACGTGATCGGCATGGTGCTCTTCGCCATTCTCCTGGGCTTCACGATGGGAAGCATCGGGACCGAGGGCCGTCCCTTCCTCGAAGACCTCGCGCAGGCCGAATGGGGAGGCATCGGCAGCGTCGTGCTGGGCGGCGTGATCTTCAACGCCTCGAACATCCTGCTCTCGGCCTCGGTATCGCTGGCCGGGCTTTCGGTGGCCTTCCCGCTGGGCGTGGGACTCGCGCTGGTGCTGGGCGTCATCGTCAACTACGTCGGAGCGCCGAAAGGCGATCCCGTCGTGCTTTTCCTGGGCGTTGCGCTCATCGTTGTCGCAATCATCTGCAACGGCATCGCCTCGGGGCGCATGCGCAAGAGCGGCGACTCGGCGGCCCAGAACCGCAAAGGCATCATACTGGCCGTCGTGGCGGGCGTGCTGATGTCGTTCTTCTACCGGTTCGTCGCGGCGGCGATGGACCTCGACAACTTCGCGGCCCCGACGCCAGGCATGCTGACGCCCTATTCGGCGATCTTTGTCTTCTCGGTCGGCGTGCTGCTGAGCAACTTCGCCTTCAACACCTACGCCATGCGCCGTCCCTTCGTCGGAGCGCCCGTCAGCTACCGCGAGTACTTCCGCGGCTCGCTGCCCACGCACCTCGTGGGCATGCTGGGCGGCGCCGTCTGGTGTCTCGGAACGGCCTTCAGCTACATCGCCGCCGGCAAGGCCGGGGCCGCCATCTCCTACGCGCTCGGACAGGGCGCGCCGATGATCGCCGCCGTGTGGGGCGTCTTCATCTGGAAGGAGTTCAAGGGCGCCGACCGCAAAACCAACACGCTGCTGGCCGTGATGTTCCTCTTCTTCATCGCCGGACTGGCTTCGATCATCGCCTCCGGCGGCAACTAAAAACCCGAATCCGAAATGAAAACCTCACTGCTCCCCGCAGCGGCCGCCCTGCTGCTCGCGGGCACGGGCTGCGGCTCCCGGTCCGCAGCGCCGGCGCCGGAACCGATCCGGCTGATCGTCGAAACCGACATGGGCAACGACATCGACGACGCACTGGCCTTCGACCTGATCTACAAGGCGATGGACGACGGCCGCGTAGACCTGCTCGCCATCGGCAACCACAAACTCAGCCCGACGGCCACCGACTACATCGACATCCTCAACACGTGGTACGGCTACCCCGACATTCCGCTGGCGCAGTCGCCGACCCCGGTGCTCAACGACCACGCTCCCGACTACACGGCGGCGGTGTGCGCGATGACCCGCGAAGACGGCTCCCCGGCCTTCGCCCGGAGCAAGACCCCGGAACAGATCGAAGACCCCGTCACGCTCTACCGCCGCACGCTGGCCGCGCAGCCCGACCGCTCGGTAACCGTACTTTCTTTAGGATTCGCGACCGAACTGGCAAAACTCCTCGACAGCCCGGCCGACGACATCTCGCCCCTCACGGGCCGCGAACTGGTGGCCCACAAGGTGAAGACGCTCTCGATCATGGCGGGCAGCTACGGCGAGAAGCAGCGCGCGGAGTTCAACGTCGTCAACGACATCCCCGCCATGCGGAAACTCTTCGCCGAATGGGACACGCCGATCGTGCAGAACCCCTTCGAGCTGGGAAAGCAGGTCATGTATCCCGGTGCGGCCATCGAGAACGATTTCGGCTGGGCGAAACTCCATCCCGTCGTCGAGGGCTACAAGAATTACCACAAGATGCCCTATGACCGCGCGTCGTGGGACCTGCTGTCGGTGGTTTACCTGCTCCATCCCGAATACTTCACCGAAAGCGAGCCGGGAACCGTCGCCGTCGACGACAAAGGATTCACGAATTTCACCCCCGGTCCCGACGGACGGCACAGATGGCTGACCGCCACGCCCGAACAGCTGACCCGGCTGCGCGACTGCATCGTCCGGACGACGACCCGCGCCCCGAAACACACCGAACTCTGACCCAAACACTTCAAAGAACCTCGTATATGAATCTTTTTAACTACCGATCCGCAATCCGCCGGAAAATCTCGGGGGGGGGGAATTTTCATCCTCCTGATGCTGGCGACGGGACAGGTCCTCGCCCAAAGCAAGGCCGTGTCCGGAACCGTGAAATCCCAACAGGGTGAGCCGCTCACAGGCGTCACCATCCTCATCGAAGGCACCACGCAGGGCACTTCGACCGATGCGCAGGGAGCCTTTACGCTTCAGGCCAAACCCGACGACATGCTGGCCGTCTCCTATCTGGGCTACAAGAGCCAGCGCGTCAAGGTCGGAACCCGCACCAAACTGGAGGTCGTCCTGACCGAGGACCAGAACCTGATGGACGAGGTCGTCGTCGTGGGATACGGAACCCAGCGGCGGCGCAACATCGTCGGGGCCGTGGAGAACATTTCGGGCGAGGTGCTCGAAAACCGCCCCAACGCCTATCTGCTCCGGTCGATCCAGGGCCAGATTCCGGGCTTGAACATCACGATGGCCGACGGCAAGCCGAGCCGTTCGGCGTCGATCAACATCCGTGCGAACACGCAGTCGATCGGCGCAGGCGGATCGGCGCTCTGCCTGATCGACGGCGTGGAGGGCGACCTGACGGCGATGAATCCCGAGGACGTGGAGAGCATCTCGGTGCTCAAGGACGCCTCCTCGACGGCCGTATACGGCGCCCGGGGTGCGTTCGGCGTGGTGCTGGTGACGACGAAAAGCGCCCGCAAGGATAAGATTTCGGTCGATTACAGCGGCAGCGTTTCGATCATCAGCGAGACCGTACGCCCGAAATACGAGACCGACAGCCAGACCTGGTACGACAACTACATGACCGCCTACGTGGGCTACTCGCACCATCTGCCGACGGGCATCAACAACTTCTTCCCCTGGACGCAGAGCTGGGAGGACGAGTACAAAAAACGCATGAACGACCCCGACCGGAGCTATCTGGAATGGGAACTCGACGCCAGCGGCAAATACCAGTATTACGGACGCAACACCGACTGGTACGACCTCTTCTACAAGAAATCGACCACGGCCCACCAGCACAACATCCGGATTTCGGGCGGCGGCAAAACCTCCAGTTTCATCGCTTCGGCCCGCTATTACGAGCAGGACGGCATCTACCGCGTCGGCGACGAGAAATTCCGCCAGCTGAACGCCCGGGCCAAAGGTACGGTCAACATCACCAAATGGCTGACCGTGGAGAACAACACCGACTTCGTGCGCCGCAGCTACCACCAGCCGACGACCTATGCGCAGAACCTGCTGGTGCGCCGCAACCTCGAACACCAGGGATTCCCGATCACCCGCGTCACCAACCCCGACGGGACGTGGACCGCGGCGGCCGTCTACACGGGTTACGCCAACATGGCCGAGGGCAACTCCTACCGCGACAACCTCAAGTTCGACATGAAGAACACGACCGTCGTGACCATCGACCTGATCAAGGACGTGCTGGTGGCCAAAGCCGACTACTCCTACCTGTTCAACCACTCGCGCCAGAACGACGTGATCTCGCAGGTCACCTACTCCAACGGTCCGGGTATCCAGATCTCCTATCCGGCGAGCAGCTCGATGCGCACCACCGAGACGCAGATCGAATACCACAGCGGCAACGCCAACCTCTCGTTCACCCCGCGGCTGCCCGAAGACCACTCGCTGAACGTCATGGCCGGATGGAACATCGAACACAAGCGGGCGCGCAACACCCGCATGGGCCGCGACGGATTCATCGTCGACGGCAAACCCAACTACTCGCTGATGAACGGCATCGACTACGTCCTGGAGGACGCCAACAGCTACGACTGGGGGTTCGTCGGCATCTTCTACCGCGCCAGCTACGCCTACAAGGGCAAATACCTCGCGGAATTGAGCGGCCGCTACGACGGCAGCTCGAAGTTCCCGAGCAACGAACGCTGGGGCTTCTTCCCGTCGGCCTCCGTGGGCTGGCGGATGTCGGAGGAGAACTTTATGAAGGACATCTCCTGGATCAACAACATCAAATGGCGCTTCTCGATCGGCAAGGCCGGCAACGGCAACGTCTCGCCCTACAAGTACATGGAGCTGTTGGACTTCAACAAGGCCGGCGTGATCGTCGACGGCAGCCAGCGCACCTACACCTCGGCGCCCTCGTCCGTGCTGCCGGCAAACCTCACGTGGGAGACCTCCTCGACGATCAACCTCGGACTGGACGTCAACCTGCTGAACAACCGTCTGAGCTTCGTGGGCGACATCTACCAGAAGGAGACGACCGACATGTTCGTCACCGGAGCCGAGCTGCCGGCCGTGACGGGCTATTCGGCGCCCTACGGCAACAACGCCGACATGCGCACCCGCGGTTTCGAGGTTTCGCTGGGCTGGACCGACAGTTTCCGAGTGGCGAATAAACCCTTCAACTACAGCGTGCGCCTCTCGCTCTGGGACAGCAAGTCGATCATCACCAAATACACCAGCAAGTCGAACACCCTGCCCACGCTCTACGCCAACGCCTACTACGAAGGCATGGAGCTGGGTGAAATCTGGGGTTACCACGTCGTAGGGCTTTTCGCCACCGACGAGGAGGCGCAGGAGTGGGGTCTCAAGGCACAGGAGAAGACCTTCTGGAGCGGCGACAACAAGTCGTGGAACGCCGGCGACCTGAAATTCGCCGACCTGGACGAGAGCGGCGTCGTGGACAACGGCAGCAACCGCCTCGACGACCACGGCGACCTGCGCAAGATCGGCAACTCCTCGCCGCGCTACCACTACGGCATCAACTTCAGCGCAAACTGGAACGGCATCGACTTCGCGGTCTTCTTCCAGGGCGTCGGCAAACGCGACTGGTATCCCGCCGGCGAGTCGGGGCTCTTCTGGGGACAATACGACCGCCCCTACGGATACAGCCTGCCGTGGCAGAACGCCGACCGCTGGTCGGAGGACAACCCCAACGCATACTGGCCCCGACTGCGCGGCTCGCTGGCCGTCAGCGGACGCGGCACGCTGCGCGCCGCCAACGACCGCTACCTGCAGAAAGCGCGCTACTGCCGCCTGAAAAACATCTCGCTGGGCTACACCCTGCCCCAGCAGATCACCCGCAAGGCCCACATCGAGAAACTGCGCATCTACGTCTCGGGCGAAAACCTGTTCTTCTGGTCGCCGCTGAAGAAGTACGCCAAGAACTACGACCCCGAAATGATCACGGCGGGCGACGCCGACTTCGCATCGAAGACCGGCACCGACGGCCAGGGCTACGGATACCCGATGACCCGAAGCGTAACCATCGGACTGAACATCAACTTCTAACACGCAATCCCATGAAACCCATACTGAACAAGATAGCGATAATCGCCGGATTGTCCCTCCTGGCCTCGTGCCAGAGCTTCTTCGACGAAGACCCCGTCTATTCGACGACCACCGACACCTTTTTCAATTCGGAAACGGCGCTGGAAACCTATGCGATCGGCTTTCTCGAAAGCCACCTGCCCTCGGCCGCGACGCTCACGCGCGGCGACCAGTACAGCGACATCTGCGTCACGACCCAGACCGAAGGATTCCTCAAGACGGGCGGTTACAGCGCCCAGCAGGCCAACAACTGGGCGCGGGGCAACTGGCGTCCGCTCTACAACGTCAACTATTACCTCAAGCACATGAAGGACGCGGCCCCCTATGTGGACGACGCAACAATGAAGCATTACGAGGGCGTCGGCCGCTTCTGGCGCGCGTGGTTCTACTGGGACAAGGTCAAGACCTTCGGCGACGTGCCCTGGTACGACGAGCCGATCGACCCCGACGACGACGAACAGCTCTACAAGGGCCGCGACCCGCGCGACTACGTCATGCAGAAGGTCCTCGAAGACCTCGACTTCGCCGCCACCTGGTGCTCCAAGGCCAGCAAATACGTCAACACCAACGTCATCAACCGCTATGTGGCGCTGGCCCTGAAATCGCGCATCTGCCTCTACGAGGGAACCTGGCGGAAGTACCACGGGCTGGACGGCAGCGAGGAATGGCTCCGCGCGTGCGTCGCCGCCTCGGAGGAGCTGATGGGCGACAGCCCCTATTCGCTGGTCTCGACGGCCGGCGAGGAGACGACCAATTACAGCAAGGTCTTCAAGAGCGAGGAGCCGCAGTACACCGAAGTGATCCTGGCCAACGAGTTCAACGCCACGCTCAACCGGTTTCACGACGCCTCGTGGTACTACGCCTCGGGCAGCTACGGACAACGCAACTCGGGTCCCAAAGCGTTCGTCAACATGTACCTGAACCTCGACGGGACGCGCTTCACGGACAAGGACGGATACAACAAGACGCAGTTCAAGGACGAGTTCGCCGGCCGCGACTACCGCCTGCGCCAGACCTTCATCACGCCCTACTACGTCAAGAAGGTCGGCGGCAAGGAGACCGACGAATTCGCAAAGGTCTTCCCCGGCCTGACCACGCAGCTGACCTACTACCGCATCATCAAGTGGAACACCGACGACGATGCAAACGAGAGCAACACCTCCAGCGCCAACTCGCTCCCGGTGTTCCGCTACGCCGAAATCCTGCTGAACGAGGCCGAAGCCAAGGCCGAACTGGGCGAGATGGACCAGACGGTGTGGAACAAGACGATCCGCCCGCTGCGCGAGCGTTCGGGCGTAAGCGGCGCGATGCCCGCCACGGCCGACCCCTATCTGGCCAGCTACTACGACGGGGTGACCGACAAGTGGATACTCGAATGCCGCCGCGAACGGAGCATCGAGCTGTACATGGAGAACACCCGGCGCGACGACCTGATGCGCTGGCGCATGGGCCACAAACTGACGATCGAATTCGCTGGCATCCACATTCCCGAACTGGGCAAGCCGTTCGACATGAACGGCGACGGAAAGAACGACCTCTGCTTCTACTCGAAGAGCCATCCCAAATCGGGCAACAACCAGACCGGGGTTTCGTACGTGGAGGTGACCGCCGAAGAGGGCGACAACGTCACGACATACAGTGTCAACAAGGACAACTGCCTGGTTTACATTCTCGACCGGGAATGGGCAGACTACAAGTACCTCTACCCCGTTCCGAAGAATGCGCTCGACATCAACCCCAACCTGCGGCCGCAGAATCCCGGCTGGGACGACTAACCCGCTTACCCGAAACAATCAAAAATCCGATTTTATGAAAATACACGCTATAATTTCGTTTTTGTGCCTGGCGTCGGTCGCCCTCGGCACATCCTGCAAGGACGACGAAACCCACTTCCTGCAGCGGAGCCACGACGCGCTCTCGTTCCCGTACCTCAATTCGACGAAGGAACTGCTCGTCCTGACCAACGGGTCCTGGAAAATCACGCCCGACGACACGTGGATCAGCTGTTCGCCCGGGGAGGGGAACGGCGCGCCGAAAGAACAGGCGGTGAACATCACCGTCGCGCAGAACGACGGCGCGGAGCGTACCGGCAGCGTCACGCTCTCCGACGGACTGAAAGAACTGGTCATCCGGGTTACGCAGGAGGACGGATTCTTCACCGTCGGCTCGCCCGAGATCGCCCCCAGTTTCGACCTCTACGAGGAGCTCGTGGACAAGCGGGTGACGATCCCCTACCAGAAATCGAAGCCCGGCTATAAGGCCGACGTCACGGCAACGCTCGAAGGCACGGGAGCCGAAGGCATCGCCATCGAATCGCTCTCGGGATACGAAATGGAGGCGGGCGACGGAGCGATTCCCCTCGCCTTGAGCGGAACGCCGACCAAGAAAGGCCCGATCACGGTCAAACTGCACGTGGAGATTTCGTCCGTCGCGACCCCCTACGACCTCACCGCCGAAAGCCGCGCCAAACTGGCCGGCGAAGTAACCGTCACGATGTTCAAACTGCTGCCCCGCCTGGCAGTCCTCGACTGGGGCGACTACGAGAAGGGCACCGGCACGAACTTCAACAACGGCACGCCCCGCTCGTTCAGCTTCGGCCTCGCGCTGGAAGAGGAGGGCGACAACCTGCGCAACTACACCTCGAAGACGGCCGATTGGCTCACCGCCAGCAGCATGTTCTTCGCGCACAACCGTTTCGCCTTCGGCAACCTGCAACCCGGCACGACCTACTGGTTCTGGATCGTCGCCCACGAGCTGGGTCCCAATAAGGAGGATTCGGACAAAACGTGGCTGTCGTTCACCACTCCCGAGGAGAATCTGGCGCCGAACGTCATCCTCTACAAGGATTTCGACGATTTCTGGTTCAGAGGCTGTCCGATCTACCAGGCATTCGGCGTCGAAGTCACCAACGCCCAGATCGGTGCGAACATCGACCCCGACGACCCGAACTGCCCGGCGGCCACCGGAAAAATCGTAAACCCCGTCAACTCCACCGACTCGTTCTTCAACTACGTCGGGAGCGCGACCGACAACCGCGGTCCGGTGAAAGCGGCCAAACTGTGGGAAGCATGGTGGGAAGGCGACACCTACGGCACGAACTACGCCGACGCCGACTATCCCGGCTGGCAGGGCTTCTGGGTACGCACCCAGACCGGAGCCGCACTGCTCTCGACCGCATCCGTTTCGGGCTACATCAAGACGCCCAAGCTGACCGGAATCGGCGAAGGGACGGCCGACATCACCGTAACGTGCCACACGGCGCCCTACTTCGAGCCGTACCACTCGTGGGGACAGGACCACGAACAGCACTACATCCAGGTCGAAGGTCCCGGAACCATCACCGACGGAGGCCCGACCAAGGCCGAACCGACAGGGGCCGCCACGGCCAACACGGACAAGCAGGTGACCGTACAGTGCACGACGCACGTGGACAGCGACAAAATTCCCACGACCGACTACGTAAACCCCACGGAGCATGTGGTCAAGATCGCCGGAGCCACCAAGGAGACCCGCATCGTAATCGCGGCGCATCCTTACGGAACCAAGCACTACCGCCTGTGGATCGACGACATCCAGGTAACGAAAGACCGATAATCACAAATTAGAAACAACAGGTTTTATTCGGTATTGCCGCCTCGGGCGGCAATACCGAATTTACCGCAACTAAAACGACATGCTATGAAACTGTTGAAATTCACGCTTATTTCAATTCTGGGCCTCTCGCTCTGCACCGCCTGCGGCGGCGACGGAGACGGCGGCGAAACGCCCGGTCCCGGCAAACCCGAAGGTCCCGACAAATCGTCGACCACGGGCATCGACCGGTTCGATGCCTCGAACATCTTCAGCCGGAACACCTACCTGCCGGACAACACGGCGATGCAGGGCTTCAACCTCGACTCGGACGGCTCGGTCTGGTACACGCAGCTCTCCAACACGAACCAGGCGCAGCTGAACTGGGTCCGCGCGCAGCCCAACAAGACCCCGGACGTGCAGACCGAGAACAAGGACTACATGAAACTCACCTACTTCGGCCACGGGACGAACACCGCCCTCGAAGAGGACGGCGCCGACCGTTACCTGTGGGCCGGAGCCTACGGCGTCTGCAACGCCAAAGGCCAGTACTGGAACGAAAAACTGGTGGGGCGCGTCAAATACGTGAAGGGAGCCACCGTCAAGACCAACGAGTGCAACGACTACTATTACATCGGCGACTACACCGACCTGCACCCCTCGATCGACGCGGAGAACGACCTGCTGACGATCAACTACGGCGACAGCAAAAATTCGTCCTACCGGTGTTTCGTCATCTACAAGCTGAGCGAGGCGAAAAAGGCCCCGATGACCAACGTAACGATCACCTGCACCGACGGCTTCCAGACCGACAGGCCCGCTTCGACCAACCCGGTCAGCGTGGTGGTGCGCTGCCACGACCTCACGACGCTGACGCCCGTCGCCCGGCCGCGCTTCCTCAAGACGGGATACGGCGCGAGCGGCGCCACCTACTACGACTGGCAGGGCTACGACGTCCACAAAAACCGGCTCTACTACACCGAGGGGCAGTCGAACTACAACCTCTTCGGCTCGTTCTACTCGGGCAGCTCGTTCGCCTACGTCACGGTGTTCGACTTCGAGGGCAACATCGTCGAGGAGCGGACGCAGGTGGCCGTCGTGTCGGACAAGGACAAACTGACCCAGATCGGCGTTTCGGTGTTCGGGACGCTCGAAGCCGAGGGCATCAAGGTCTGCAAGGACAAGCTCTATCTGGGATACACGGCCCGCGGAATCACCGCCGACAATACGAAACACTACCAGAACATCTTCGTATTCGACCCCTCTTCGAAATAACGCGCCCCACGGAAACCCGTTTCCGAAAAACCGGTGCTGCGCGCTGTCGCTGGCGACGGCCGCCGCGGCCGAGGGCTTCGCCCGGGGACCGGTCACGCCCAACGATTTCGGCTGCACAAGATCACCTACACGCGCGGCACCAGACCGTTCCAGACGGCCTGCAACCCCCACATGTGGCGTTACCGCACCTCGGGACCTGCGACGACCGTCCGCATCGAGGTCGCCGACTCGTTCGGCCGCACCTCCACGAAGACGATGACACGCCCCAAAGCGTTCCACATCCGGATGAGATAAATCCTGAAAACGAGCGGAAGAAGTTCCGCTCGTTTCATGCCCGTCCGGAACCGCACCCGGCCTTCGGGGAAAAGGAGCGCGTTCTCCGCACGCCACCCGATGAAATCCGCCTTTCTTTTCCGTTTCAGGACAACTTAACAATCAAACAGGACTAACGCCTTACGCCGCGGGTGCGTACCTTTGTTGCGGAAAACACACCGCAATGCACATTCACGTCAATACGGCCTCGGAACACCTGCGGGACTTCGCGGAACGCCTGCCCGAACTCTTCGACCGGGAAGGCGAGGTCCTGCACGCGGGACGCAACACGATCAAAGCCTTCGAGGCGGAGGGCGAACGGCTGGTCGTCAAACGGTTCAAGCGCCCGAACCTGCTGCGGGCCGTCATCTACACCTTCTTCCGCCGGAGCAAGGCCCGCCGCTCGTACGAACACGCCGTGCGGCTCCGGGCGCTGGGCGTCGATTCGCCCGAACCCGTCGCATGGAGCGAATACCGCCGCCGCGGACTGCTCTGCGACAGCTACTACGTCTCGCGGCGCTCCGACTACACCCCGCTGTCGCAGACCACCGCACGCTTCCCCGCAGCGGGGACCCTGCCCGTGCTGGAGGCCTTCGCCCGCTTCACCGTGCAGCTCCACGAGAAAGGCATCGAGCACCGGGACTTCAACCACGGCAACATCCTCTGGGACCGCACCCCCGCGGGCGCCTACCGCTTCCAGCTGATCGACATCAACCGCATGCATTTCGACGACCGGCCCCTCTCCTCCCGGGCCTGCATGATCAACCTCCGGAGGTTGTCCTGCCCCGCCGTGGCATTCCTCTACATCCTCGACCGCTACGCCGAAACGCGCGGATGGGATGTCGACGACACGCTGCTGCGCGGGACCTTCTTCCGGCTGGCGTTCGGCCGCCGCAAGCAGTTGCGCAAGCGGTTCCGGCACCGCAAGGGCTGATTTTTTCGCAAAAAAAATACGGCAGACGTTTGGTTTTACGGATTATTTCGCTACATTTGCCAACGATAAAAGCCATCGAATGATGAGAGCATACGGTTTTGCATACTATTTTTATTACTTTTTCTTTTATAGCAAGGGAAAAAGCGGGATCGCATGCAATTAACTGTATACAGATAGTATAAATTAATATGACACGAAAATCCCGCTCGGTTGAGCGGGATTTTCTTTTTCAAACCATTATGGAACAAATCGCAATACAGGGCATCGCAGGATGCTATCACGAAACGGCGGCGCGCGGCTATTTCGCAGACCGGGAAATAGAGGTGCTGCCCTGCTTGAGTTTCGACGAGTTGTTCGCCCGGATGGCCGCCGATCCGGCGCTGCTGGGCATCGCGGCCATCGAAAACACCATCGCCGGCAGCCTGCTGCCCAACCACGAGCTCCTGCAACAGAGCCGCGCCCGGATCATCGGCGAACAGAAACTCCGCATCTCGCACGTCCTGGCGGCCCTCCCCGGGCAGACGCCCGACGACATCGCCGAAGTCCGCTCGCACCCGATCGCCCTGATGCAGTGCGGCGATTTCCTGAAAACCCTCCCCGGCATGAAGATCGTCGAAAGGGACGACACCGCAGGCAGCGCGCGCGAAATCGCCGAGGGACGCCTCGCAGGCACGGCGGCCATCTGCGGCGCCGACGCAGCCCGTCTCTACGGACTCGAAATCCTCCGGCGGGGCATCGAGACCAACAAACACAACTTCACACGCTTCCTCCTGCTCGCCGACGAGCGCCGCGCCGCGGAATTCGCCGATCCCGCCCACACCGACAAAGCCTCGCTGCTCTTCACCCTTCCGCACACCCGGGGGAGCCTCTCCAAGGTGCTCACCGTCCTCTCGTTCTACGACATCAACCTCACCAAAATACAGTCGCTGCCCATCATCGGGCGCGAGTGGGAATACCGCTTCTACGTCGACGTGACGTTCGACGACCCGATGCGTTACCGGCAGGCCATCGACGCCGCACGGCCTCTCACCAGCGACTTCCGCATTCTCGGCGAATACGCCGAATGCCCCAACCCCGCGATCTGACGCCCCGGAACGCCGCGCACCGCAAACAGCCGGGAAAAAGAAAAGACACTAAAAAAACAAACAAAAATAACGCAACCATGAACGACATTCAACCCATCACACTCCCGGGAATCGACCCCCGGCGCCCCCTGGTAATCGCAGGCCCGTGCAGCGCCGAAACCGAAGAGCAGGTCCTCGACACGGCCCGCTCGCTGGCAGCCGAAGGCATCCGCATCTGCCGCGCCGGACTCTGGAAGCCCCGCACCAAACCCGGCGGCTTCGAAGGCGTCGGAGAGGCGGGCATCGCCTGGCTCCAGCGCGTGAAACGCGAAACGGGCATGTACACCTCGACCGAAGTGGCCACCCGCGAGCACGTCGCCACGGCGCTGAAAGGCGGCGTCGACCTGCTGTGGATCGGCGCACGCACGGCGGCCAACCCCTTCGCCATGCAGGAGATCGCCGACGCCCTGCGCGGAACGGACGTCCCGGTGCTGGTGAAAAACCCCGTCAGCCCCGACCTCGAGCTGTGGATCGGCGCCATCGAACGCATCTACAACGCCGGCATCCGCCGCATCGGAGCCATCCACCGCGGGTTCACGTCGATCGACAAGAGCCTCTACCGCAACCACCCGATGTGGGCCATTCCCATCGAGCTGCACCGCCGTCTTCCCCGCCTGCCGATCTTCTGCGACCCGAGCCACATCGGAGGCAAGCGCGAGCTGATCGCCCCGCTGTCGCAGCAGGCCATGGACCTCGGGTTCGACGGACTGATCATCGAAGCCCACTGCTCGCCCGACTGCGCCTGGAGCGACAAGGCCCAGCAGGTGACCCCCGAGGCGCTGGCCTATATCATCCGCAACCTGGTGATCCGCGACGAGTCGATCACCACCGAGAGCCTCACCGAACTGCGTTCGCAGATCGACAAGCTCGACGACCAGCTGCTGGAGCTGCTCTCGCGCCGCATGCGCGTCTCGCGCGACATCGGACAGTACAAAAAGGAGCATAACATGCCCGTCCTGCAAACGCAGCGTTACGAGGAGCTGCTGGCCCGCCGCGCCGGGCAGGCCGGGCAGATGGGCATGGACCGCGAGTTCATGCGCACCGTCCTGCAGGCCATCCACGAGGAGTCGATCCGCCAGCAGATGGAGGTGCTGGGGAAATAGGTTTTCCCGCGTCGCCCGACACGAAAGGCTCCCGGCCTCCGGGGGCCTTTTCGGGTTTTTGCAGGCATCCGGCAAAGGCCCCCTGCGCTTCTTGACCGCAAAAGCGCATGAGACAACATTACATTTCGGTTAAATGTCATGCCGGGGGCATGCAACATCGGTGAATGATGCGTAAATTTGCTGCGGACTCAAACCCGCATTTATGGCAAAACACAAAATCCTGGTGGTCGACGATGAAGAGTCGCTGTGCGAAATCCTGCAATTCAACCTCGAAGTCGAAGGCTACGAAGCCGACGTGGCATACAGCGCCGAGCAGGCCCTCCGGATGCATCCCGAACGCTATTCGCTGATCCTGCTGGACGTTATGATGGGCGAGATGAGCGGCTTTCGGATGGCGCAGCTCCTGAAAGCCGATCCCGAAACGGCCCGGGTCCCCGTGATCTTCTGCACCGCGAAGGACTCCGAGGACGACACGGTGGCCGGGCTGAACATCGGAGCCGACGACTACATCACCAAACCCTTTTCGGTCCGCGAAGTGCTGGCCCGCGTGCGCAGCGTACTGCGCCGCACGTCCGCCGCACGCGCCGAATCCGAAAGCATCCGCTTCGAAGGTCTGGAGATCGACCTCCGGCGCAAAGTCTGCACGCTCGACGGCAAGGAGCTGCAACTCACCAAGAAGGAGTTCGAAATCCTGGCTCTGCTGCTCTCGAACCGGGGCGTGATCTTTTCACGCGAGGAGATCCTGCGCCGCATCTGGAGCGACGAGGTGATCGTCCTCGACCGCACGGTCGACGTGAACATCACACGCCTGCGCCGTAAAGTCGGGCCTTACGGGGAACACATCGTAACGCGCCTGGGCTATGGCTACGGCTTTGAAGCATAAACTTTCCTACCACCGGCGGCTGTTCCTGCTGCTGCTCGTCTTTTCGTGGACGCTGGTGGGGTGTTTCATCCTTTTCCAGTACGGGCGCGAAAAGCACTTCAAGGCCGAGCGGCTCGACGCGCAGTTGCAGCTTTTCAACCTGCGGATGCTCGACGCCGTGAATGCGGGCGCGCCCCCCGACGCCTTCATCGCCCGCTCCGGCGCACCCTGCGAAGGAGTGCGCGTGACGCTGATCGACCCGGCGGGACACGTCGTTTTCGACAATTCGCTCGACACGCTGCCCGGCGCGAACCACCTTGACCGCCCCGAGGTCGCCGAGGCGCTGGCCCGCGGGACGGGGTACACCATCCGCCGCCACTCCGAAAGCACCGACCGCAACTATTTCTACTCGGCCATGCGGGGCGACCGCTACATCGTCCGCTCGGCCGTACCCTACTCCGTGCCGCTGGGTGAAATCCTGGCCGCCGACCGCGAATTCCTCTGGTTCATGCTGGGCGTGACGCTGCTGATGAGCGTGGCGGGCTATTTCGCCACGCGCCGCCTGGGCCAGAACATCACCCGGCTGAACGAATTCGCCGAACGGGCCGAGCGGGGCGAGCGGATCGACGACCTCCCGGCATTTCCCCACGACGAACTGGGCGAAATATCGAGCCACATCATCCGCCTCTACGCCCGTCTGCAAAAAACCACTGCCGACCGCGACCGCGAGCACGCCCTCGCGCTGCACGAGGAACAGGAGAAAATACGCATCAAGAAACAGCTCACCAACAACATCAACCACGAGCTGAAGACCCCCGTGGCGGCGATTCAGGGCTATCTGGAAACACTGCTGGCCAACCCGTCGCTCGACGCGCAAAGACGCACGGACTTCCTGGAAAAAAGCGCCGCACAGACCGAGCGTCTGCGGCGTCTGCTGGCCGACATCTCGACCATCACGCGCATGGACGAGGCGAGCCAGCTGATCCAGAAGGAGCGCGTCGTGCTGAACGACCTGATCGCCGAGGTCACGGCCGACATGGAACTGAAACCCGCCGACCAGCGGCTGCGGGTGAACATCGACTTCCCGCAGCAGGTCGAGATCGTCGGCAGCCCGTCGCTGCTGGCATCAATATTCCGCAACCTCGCGGACAACGCCGCGGCCTATTCCGGCGGACGCGACATCTTCATCCGGCTGCTTTCCGACACCCCCGAAGAGTGCACGGTCTCGTTCGCCGACAACGGCATCGGCATCGGCGAGGAGCACCTGCCGCACATCTTCGAACGCTTCTACCGCATCGACAAGGGCCGATCGCGCAAACAGGGCGGCACGGGACTGGGGCTGGCGATCGTCAAAAACGCCGTTGCGATCCACGGCGGCACGATCACGGCCCGCGAACGCGAACGCGGCGGGCTGGAGTTCGTCTTCACATTAAAGAAACACAGTTAACAAATTCCAGCTACATAGCAACCCGCCCGGTCGTATTCGCAGCCTCCGGCTGCGTTTACGGATCGGAGCAACCCCTGACTCCCCGCCGAGGCGGGGAGTTAAGGCACAAAAACACACGCCTTGACTGCTGTGGCGGCTCGGCAATTCGCAAGCGATTGCGCTCGCCTGTCGCCTGCAGTTGTCGCACGCGGCCGGACAGGCGGCCGGATCGGTTTTTTACCGCTCCCCGATATTTTTTCACTCCCCCGCAACGCCCCTGTAACGCCTTTGTAACATCGGTTTCGGACCTTTGCAACGGTAAAGAACCATAACAATTACGAAAACGGATAATCCATGTCCCCGCTATTCACCGCAATCGTCGTCATCCTGGCCCTGCTGGCCGTGATGGGCATCGTCGTGGGCGTCGCCAACGACGCCGTCAACTTCCTCAACTCGGCCCTCGGCTCGAAAGTCGCACCGCGCCGCGTGATCCTCTGGGTCGCAGCCGCCGGCATTCTGGTCGGCACGCTCACCTCGAGCGGCATGATGGAGGTCGCCCGCAGCGGCGTCTTCTACCCCGGACAGTTCTCCTTTCAGGAGATTATGATGCTGTTTCTGGGCATGATGCTGGGCAACGTGCTGCTGCTGGACCTCTACAACACGCTGGGACTGCCCACCTCGACCACCGTGTCGATGGTCTTCGGTCTGCTGGGCGCCGCCGTCGCCGCCGCCCTGTTCCGCATCGCCGGCGACCCGGGGACCTCCTTGCAGGACCTCTCGCAGTTCATCAACACGGGCAAAGCCATGGTCATCATCGCGGCGATCCTGTTATCGGTGGCGCTGGCCTTCGTGGCCGGAACGCTTTTCATGTACATTTCGCGCCTCATCTTCTCGTTCCGCTACGCCGCCGTCTTCCGCCGCTGGGGAGCCGTCTGGTGCGGCATCTCGCTGGCCGGAATCCTCTATTTCGCGCTGTTCAAGGGGTTGAAAAGCTCGGGACTGATCCCGACCTCCGTTTCGGCCTACGTCGGCGACCACGTCCTCGTGACGCTCCTCGCCTTCTGGGCCGCGGCGTCGCTCCTCCTCTACATTTTCCAGCGCATGCGGCTCAACATCATGCGCATCACGATCCTGTCGGGAACCTTCTCGCTGGCCCTTGCCTTCGCGGGCAACGACCTGGTGAACTTCATCGGCGTGCCGCTGGCCGGCTACGACGCCTGGCGCATCGCCGGCGAGGCGGGCAGCGAAACGATGATGATGGGGGCGCTCGAAGCTCCCGCCCGGGCCAACTTCCTGCTGCTGGGCGTCTCGGGACTGATCATGGTGCTGACGTTGTTCTTCTCGAAAAAGTCGCAGCACGTCACCGAGACCGAACTGTCGCTCGCCTCGCAGCACGAGGGCGACGAACGCTTCGGTTCGACCCTCATTTCGCGCAGTCTGGTGCGCGCGACGCTGGTGATGAACACGATGTGGACCGGGCTGATTCCGGCGCGGGTTCAGAAGGCCATCGACCGGCGTTTCGAGCCGCTCCCTGCCGAGGAGCGTTCGTCGGCCCCCTACGACATGGTCCGCGCCGTGGTCAACCTCACCGCCGCGTCGATCCTGATCGCCATCGCCACCTCCTACAAACTGCCGCTGTCAACGACCTACGTGGTCTTCATGGTGGCCATGGGATCGTCGCTCGCCGACCGCTCGTGGGGCCGCGAAAGCGCCGTCTACCGCATCACGGGCGTGATGGCCGTCATCTCGGGGTGGTTCATCACGGCGCTCGGAGGATTCCTCATCGCGCTGGCCGTGACAGCCCTGCTGCTGTGGGGCGGCTGGATCGCCGTGGCAGCCCTCACGGCGCTCTGCGCCTGGCTGCTCGTCCGCAGCCACCTCAAGACGCCCGGACTGAAAGAGGAGGCCGAAAAGGCCCTGCTGCCGCTCGAAACGGCCGAGACCCCCGACGAGGTGCTGTGCGCCTGCATCGGCGAGGTCTGCACGACGATGCAGGAGGTCACGCGCATCTACAACCGCACGCTGGTAGCCGTCTTCAAGGAGAACCGCAAGGTGCTCAAGGAGATGGTTCGCGACTCGAACCGCCTTTTCGAGGAGGCCCGCATCCGCAAATACAACGTCATGCCGACGCTGCGCCGCCTGCAACGGTGCGACATCGACACGGGGCACTTCTACGTGCAGGTCACGGACTACCTCTCGGAGGTGACCAAGGCCCTGATCCACATCACGCGCCCGGCATTCGAACACATCGACAACAACCACGAGGGCATGTCGAAGGAGCAGATCGTCGACCTGATGCGCGTGAACGACCAGGTGGAGGCGATTTTCGACAAGATCAACGACATGCTGGCGACGAAGGATTTCTCGGACCTCGATCTGGTGCTCGAAATGCGCGACAAGCTCTTCGACACGATCGTAGAGGCGATCAAGAGCCAGCTGCGGCGCATCAACGACGTCCCGTCGGGCAGCACCCGCGCCGGGGTGCTCTACCTCACGATCCTCAACGAGACGAAGACGATGATGCTCCAGTCGCGCAACCTGCTCAAATCGCAGCAATATTTTCTGGAGGCCAAAAAATAATGCCGATACGCCATCGTGCAGACAATCCACCCAAACCCTCCTTTGAAAAGGAGAGCTTCAAAAAGCGCCGTGTAACGAAAATGCAACGGGTCCGTCATTTCAGCGAAACGACGGACCCGTATCTTTGCACTGTGAAAACCGGAGAACCGGATTCACAAGTTGGTTTTAGGTTACATAAGTAGGTTAGTGGGAGATGCAGTGACGCGACGTCGCGGCATCTTCGTTTTTGTCAAAAGATGCCGCTTCGCTAAATCACCCTTAAAAAAGGGCGGCTTGAACACGACCGGACAATTATTCCGAATCCCGCTTGTCAAGCGGGTTCTCCATATCCTTGAGGTGAATCTCCAGCGCCCGGACCGAGATCTGAATCTCCCAGATCGAAACGCCCAGCGAACCGACCAGCAGCAGCAACGCCGCACCGAAGACATAAGCCGAAAGCAGCATCAGCCCCACGTAGATCAGAAACATCGTCACCACGCACAGGAACAGGCTCGTGACGCCCAGCAACTGCATCGTGCGCGTGAGGTGGAGCCGCCGGCGGAGGTTGTCGATCTGCGCGCGCGTCACCTTCGAAGGGTGCTGCAAATGCTGCTCCTTGAGCGTGCGCACCAATTGCGCATAGGACAGAAACCGGTTGGTGTAGGCCAGCAGAATCAGCGACACGGCCGAAAACAGCAGGGCGGGGGTCGTAAGCGAGAGTTCTTCCATCGTTATCGGGATTTACGCTGCAAAGATACGCTTTTTATCAAAGCCGAAGGTGAAAGGTTGTAAATGAAAAATTCACCTTTCATCTTACACCTTTCACCTTACAAAGCGGCGGGACCCGGGGGCCGGATGCGCAACTCAAACCCCCGGGCCGTAATCCGCCGCACCAATCGTCGGCCGTCAGTGATCGGTCTCCACCAGCCGGAAACGGCGGTTGAATTTCAGTTCCAGTCCGTTGTCGAGGGAGACCTCATGGTTGCGGCCGTCGCGTTCGACACCCCGGACGTGCCGCCCCGGATAGTTCGCAGCCACGAATTTCAGGATCGGCTGCGGAATCAGCCCGTCCGGCACGACACCCCCCGGCCGCTCGACATCGGTCCACTCGCCGCGGGCGTCGAAGTCGATCTTCGTACCGTCGGCCAGCCTCACCTCATAGCTCGGGGCCACGCCCTTCTCCATCGTGGCGGAAACCACCTCGATGTCGTGAAAATACTTTTTCACCAACGTCTTCGCCGCATCGGGCAGTTCGTGCATCCTGACCGGAACTTCGTCACCGCCGGCGAACGCCGCCGTCGCAAAAAGCCCCGCACCCAGCAGGGCAATCCAGAATCTTTTCATCGTTTTTCGTATTTATACACTCCCGCCCCTGCAAAAGCAGGGCCACAAACGCCGCAACGCCTTCCTGTAACTATTGCATGTCCCGGAAGGCGCCGTCAATACCTGATCGTAGGTATTTTTTAAATTTTTATAAAAAATTGTAACCGCTCTTTGGCCGGTGTGAAAAAAATAACGTATCTTTGCCGACCGAAATAGGACAATTATCATCTCAAAACGAACAATATCATCTATGGAACTGAACAAAACCTTTATCGACGGGCTTTGGAGCAAAGAGATCAACGTGACGAGCTTCGTACAGACAAACATCACCCCCTACCTGGGCGACGCCTCGTTCCTCGCAGGACCTACCGAGCGAACGAAGCACATCTGGAACCTCTGCCTCAAGGCCCTCGAAGAGGAGCGTCAGCATAACGGCGTCCGCGCGCTGGACAACAAGACCGTTTCGACCGTCACCTCGCACAAGGCCGGCTACATCGACCGCGAAAACGAGCTGATCGTGGGCCTTCAAACCGACGAACTGCTCAAGCGCGCCATCAAACCTTTCGGCGGCATCAATGTCGTATCGCGCGCCTGCAAGGAGAACGGCGTGGAGGTCGACGAGAAGGTGAAGGACATCTTCACCCACTACCGCAAGACGCACAACGACGGCGTGTTCGACGTCTACACCGAGGAGATCCGCTCGTTCCGCTCGCTGGGCTTCCTGACGGGTCTTCCCGACAACTACGCCCGCGGCCGCATCATCGGCGACTACCGCCGTCTGGCCCTCTACGGAACCGACCGCCTGATCGAGGCCAAGCAGGAGGACCTCCGCAACCTCACCGGCCCGATGACCGACGCCCGCATCCGCCTGCGCGAAGAGGTCGCCGAGCAGATCAAGGCCCTGAAGGACATCCGCACGATGGGCGAATACTACGGACTGGACCTCAGCCGCCCGGCGCATTCGGCGCAGGAGGCCGTGCAGTGGGTCTACATGGCCTATCTGGCCGCCGTCAAGGAGCAGGACGGAGCCGCCATGTCGCTGGGCAACGTATCGTCGTTCCTCGACATCTTCATCGAATACGACCTCGCGCACGGGACGATCGACGAGTCGTTCGCCCAGGAGCTGATCGACCAGTTCGTCATCAAGCTGCGCATGGTGCGCCACCTGCGCATGCAGTCCTACAACGACATCTTCGCCGGCGACCCGACGTGGGTGACCGAGGCCATCGGCGGACGCTTCAACGACGGTCGCACGAAGGTGACGAAGACCTCGTTCCGCTTCCTGCAAACGCTCTACAACCTCGGTCCTTCGCCCGAACCGAACCTCACGATTCTCTGGAGCCCCGAGCTGCCGCAGGGATTCAAGGACTTCTGCGCCAAGGTTTCGGCCGACACCAGCTCGATCCAGTACGAGAACGACGACCTGATGCGCGAAGTGCGCCACTCGGACGACTACGGCATCGCCTGCTGCGTCTCGTTCCAGGACATCGGCCGCCAGATCCAGTTCTTCGGCGCCCGCACCAACCTGGCCAAGGCCCTGCTGCTGGCCATTAACGAAGGTCGCTGCGAGAACACCGGCACGCTGATGGTCAAGGGCATTCCGGCGCTGTCGGAGGGTCCGCTGCGCTTCGAGGAGGTGATGCGCAACTACAAGATGGTGCTCAAGGAGATCGCCCGCGTCTACAACGAGGCCATGAACATCATCCACTACATGCACGACAAGTACTACTACGAGAAGGCCCAGATGGCATTCGTCGACACCGATCCCCGCATCAATCTCGCCTACGGCGTGGCCGGTCTCTCGATCGCCCTCGACTCGCTCTCGGCCATCAAATACGCCCGCGTGACGCCCCGCCGCAACGCCGAGGGTCTCACCGAAGCCTTCGACATAGAGGGTGAATTCCCCTGCTACGGCAACAACGACGACCGTGTCGACCACCTGGGCGTGGACCTCGTCTACTACTTCAGCGAGGAGCTGAAGAAGCTGCCCGTCTACAAGAACGCCCGCCCGACGCTGTCGCTGCTGACGATCACCTCGAACGTGATGTACGGCAAGAAGACCGGCGCAACGCCCGACGGACGCCTCAAGGGCGTGGCCTTCGCCCCGGGAGCCAACCCGATGCACGGCCGCGACAAGAGCGGCGCCATCGCCTCGCTCGCCTCGGTGGCCAAGATGCGCTACCGCGACTCGCAGGACGGTATTTCGAACACCTTCTCGATCGTGCCCAAATCGCTCGGCCCGACGGCCGGGGAGCGTATCGAGAACCTCGTGACGATGCTCGACGGCTATTTCACCAAGGGCGCACACCACCTGAACGTCAACGTGCTGAACCGCGAGATGCTCGAAGACGCCATGGAGCACCCCGAGAAATATCCGCAGCTGACGATCCGCGTCTCGGGCTACGCCGTGAACTTCACCAAGTTGAGCCGCGAACACCAGCTCGAAGTCATCAGCCGCAGCTTCCACGAAAGGATGTAACGGCTTGAAAAGCCGCTTTTAGGGGCGGGCGCAGGATTTGCATACCGGAACCCGGTTTGCGCCCGAACCCCCTTATTCAAAAACAAGGAACAATCATGCTTCGTGTACATTCTTACGAATCCATGGGAACATTCGACGGGCCGGGACTCCGGCTCGTCGTTTTCCTCCAAGGCTGCAATTTCCGCTGTCTCTACTGCGCCAACCCCGACACGATCGAGGCCGGAGCGGGCACATTGACCGACCCTGCGGAGATCCTGCGCATGGCCGTCGACCAGAAGCCCTTCTTCGGGTGGCGCGGCGGCGTGACCTTCTCGGGCGGGGAACCCACCTTCCAGGCTGCGGAACTCGTTCCGCTCGTAAAGTCGTTGAAGGAGGCCGGCATCCACGTCTGCATCGACTCGAACGGCGGGGTGTGGAACCCGGCCGTCGAAGAGCTGCTGGGGCTGGTCGACCTGGTGCTGCTGGACGTGAAGCAGGCCGATTCCGAACGCCACCGCGCCCTCACCGGACGCGAAAACGCGCAGACGCTCCGCACGGCCGCCTGGCTCGAAGCCCACGGAAAACCCGTCTGGCTGCGCTACGTGCTGGTTCCGGGCATCAGCGACGCCGAAGCCGACATCCGTGCGCTGGGCGAACGCCTCGGCGGCTACAAGTCGGTCGAGCGGGTCGAACTGCTCCCCTACCACACCCTCGGAGTGCATAAGTACGAGGCGATGGGGCTGGAGTACAAACTCCGCGGCGTGCGGGAGAACACCCCCGAACAGCTCGACCGCGCCGCGGCCCTGCTGCGCGAATACTTCCCGACGGTGGTGGTCAACTGACCCGAAGGGGACGTCCGCCGGAGGGAGTGCGGACAACGAAAAATCCGGGACGCCGCGGCGAAAACGCACGGCGGTCCCGGATTTTTTTCGTACCTTCGCCGGAAATCCATTTCTGCGACAATGAAGAACCGACTTCCCGACCTGAACGTCCCGGCCCGCGAACGCATCGGCTGGGTGGACCTCCTGCGCGTGATCGCCTGCTTTCTGGTGGTCTTCTCCCACAGCTGCGACGCCTTCGTCGCCGTGTTCGACAACGACCGCGCCACCTTCCTGCAAGGAGCGTTGGCAGGCAGTTTCGTCCGGGCCTGCGTGCCGCTGTTCGTGATGATGTCGGGCGTGCTGCTGCTGCCCGTGCGGACCGGAACGGGGGCTTTCTACCGCAAGCGGATCGGCCGCGTCCTCCTGGCGCTGGTCTTCTGGTCGCTGACGCTGCCCGTGCTCTACTACCTGTATATGCGCTACGTCGGGACCTCCAGCCCGTCGATCGACCCCGCGCTGTTCACCGGCGAAGCGACGCTGCACAAGATGTGGACCTTCGTCTTCAACTTCTGCTACGACACCACGCCGCTCTGGTATCTCTATATGCTGATAGGACTTTATCTGATCATGCCGCTGATCAGCCCGTGGCTCGAGCGGGCCTCGCGGCGCGAGTTGCAGAGCGTCCTCGCGATCTGGGGCGTGACGCTGCTGCTGCCCTACGTGAAGATGCTCGCCCCGGCGCTCGGCTACACGGGCAATTACGGCAACACGGGGCTTTACGGCGTCTGCGACTGGAACGAGTTCGGCACGTTCCACTACGTCTCGGGCTTCGCCGGTTACCTCGTGCTAGCCTTCTACCTCGTGAAATTCCCGCCCGCGTGGAGCTGGCGCAGGACATTGGGCATCTGCATCCCGACCTTCCTCGCCGGATACCTCGCCACGGGGCTGGGTTACGTGGTGATGCAGAAACATTTTCCGGGCAACTACGCCTACCTCGAAATCGTCTGGTATTTCGCCGGCATCAACGTCTTTATGATGACCGCCCCGGTCTTCATCCTCGTGCAGAAGGCCGCCGCACGGCCCCGCGCATGGCTCTCGCGGCTGGCAGGCGCGACGTTCGGCATCTACCTCTGCCACTTCATCTTCGTTCAGGCCAGCTACGACCTCGTGCAGCGGATTCCGGGACTTCCCGCGCTGGCGCGCATCGCGCTGATCGCCTGCGGGGCCTTCGCCGTGAGCTGGGCGGTGGTGCGGCTGATGCAGCGGTGGAGCGTGACGCGCCGGCTGGTGGAGTAATGCGCTACCAGCACTCGGCCTTGTCTTTCAATTCGGGAATCCGGTCTTTCGTAAAGACCGGATTTTTGATGCCCTGCCGCTTCTGGGCCGTGTAGTCGGCCAGCAGCAGGAAGGCCTGACGGCCCAGCAGCACGATCGCCGCCAGATTGCACAGCGTCATCAGCGCCATCGTCACATCGGCCAGGCTCCATGCCAGATCGAGCGTCGCCAAGGCTCCGAACAGCACCATCGCGCCGACCAGCAGCCGGTAGAGCGTCAGCGCCCACGGCCGCGGAGTGATGAAGCGGATGTTGGCTTCGCCGTAGTAATAATTGCCGATGATCGACGAAAAGGCGAACAGGAAGATCGCCACGGCGACGAGCACCCCGCCCGCGGGACCGATCTCGCTCTCCAGAGCCGCCTGCGTCAGCTGAATGCCGTTGAGCGAAGCGTCGGGAACGCCCCCGAACAGGATGATGAAGGCCGTGCAGGTGCAGATGACGAGCGTATCGGTGAAGACCCCGAGGGTCTGGATAAGTCCCTGCTTCACGGGGTGCGAAACGTGGGCCGTGGCGGCGACGTTCGGGGCCGAACCCATACCGGCCTCGTTGCTGAAAAGTCCCCGCTTGATGCCCTGCATCAACGCCGCGCCGACCGCGCCGCCCAGCGTCTGCTCCCAGCCGAAAGCGTCGGCGACGATCAGCTCCAGCACTTCGGGCAGCCGCCCGAGGTTGAACAGCACGACGCCCAGCGCCAGCACGATGTACCCCAGCGCCATAATCGGGACGATCACGCCGCTGACACGCGCAATGCGCCGTATGCCGCCGAAGATGATGAGCAGCGTCAGCGCCGTGAGCACGACGCCCGCCCACACACGATCGGCGCCGAAAGCTCCCTCCCACGCGGCGCAGATCGTGTTGCTCTGCACCGAGTTGAAGGCGAATCCGAAGGTCACGGAGATCAGCACGGCGAACAGCACGCCCATCCACCTCCGCCCGAGACCGCGTTCCATGTAGTAGGCCGGGCCGCCGATGAAAGAGTCCCTGCCGCGGCGTTTGTAAAGCTGTGCGAGGGTCGACTCGACGAAAGCGCTCGCGGCGCCCACAAGGGCGATGACCCACATCCAGAAGACCGCGCCGGGTCCCCCGACGACGATGGCCGTGGCGACGCCCGCGAGATTCCCCGTGCCGACGCGGCTGGCCAGCGACACGGCGAAAGCCTGGAACGACGAGACGTGCCGCTCGCCCTTCGGGCCGCTTCCGGCCGACTCGCCCAGCACGCGCATCATCTCGCCCAGCAGGCGGAACTGCACGCCCCGCGTGCGCAGGGTGAACCACACGGCACACCCCAAGAGCGCCGCGACCAGCACATAGGTCCACAGCACGTCGTTCACGCCGCCGATCCAACGGGAAAGAGTCTCCATCAGCATACTTTACACGATCCGACAGCAAAGTTAATGCTAAAACGCATTTTCCGCCGGACATTCGCCGGAAAGATGCGGCGCGGCACGAAAAAAACGCCCCGCCTGCGCAGGGGCGTCCGCCGTCACCGCGCCCGCAGGGTATACTCCCCGGCCCGCTCCGTAACGGCCTTCTGCAACTCCCCGAGGCCGACTTCCGGCCCGGAGTACTCCACGGCGGCCACCGGAGGGTCCAGCGTCACGACCGCCTTCACGCCGTCGAGGGCGTTCAGCGCATGTTCCACATGCATCCGGCAATGATTGCACGTCATGCCGTCCACGATAAATTCCTTTTTCATCTTTTCTTCGGTTTCAACCGGTTCGTCATGTTCACACTCATCGCCGATCCGCCGGCGTTTCAGCCGCAAGCTGTTGGCCACGACGCTCACGCTGCTCAAGGCCATGGCCGCCCCGCCGATCATCGGGTCGAGCAGAAACCCCCAGAGGGGATAGAGCGCCCCGGCCGCTACGGGAATGGCGACGAGGTTGTAAATGAAGGCCCAGAAGAGGTTCTGGCGAATCGTCCGCACGGTGAGTTGCGACAGCCGGATCATCTCCGGGATTTTCCGGAGGTCCGACGAGAGGATCGTCACCATCGCGGTATCCATCGCAATGTCGCTCCCCTGCCCCATGGCGACGCTCAAATCGGCCTGCGCGAGAGCCGCGCTGTCGTTGATCCCGTCGCCGGCCATGGCCACCGTCCGGCCTTCGGACTGCAACTGCCGGACGAATCCGGCCTTTTCGTGCGGCAGGACGCCCGCCCGGAAACGGGTGATCCCGGCTTTCCGGGCCGTTTCACGCGCCGAACCGGCGTTGTCGCCCGTCAGCATCCAGACCGTGATTCCCAGCGCGTGCAGCCGGGCGACGGCCCCGGCCGACGAGGGTTTCAGCGCATCGGCAAGGGCGAGCACGGCGAGCGTCCGCTCCTCGTCGGCGAACCAAACTACGGTCTTCGCCTCCTGCATCCACCCTTCGGCCAGCCGTTGCAGACGGGCGTCGGGCACGATGCCGTGGCGGGACAGCAGCGCGTCGTTCCCGGCATACCAGGTCCGCCCCTCCGCGACGCCCCGGATACCCTGCCCGGGAATGCTTTCGAACCCGGTCACGGGAACGTCCCGCTCCCCGCCGAGCGATTCGACGACGGCCTGCGAAAGCGGATGCCCCGAGCGTTTTTCGAGGCTGAACAGAATCCGCCGCGCCGTCTCCGACCCTTCGGCCCACGCAGCGTCCACGACCGACGGACGGCCTTCGGAGAGCGTTCCGGTCTTGTCCAGCACCACGGTGTCGACCTTCCGGGCCACCTCCAGGCTCGCAGCGTCCTTGACGAGGATGCCCTGTCCGGCGCCCTTGCCGATCCCGACCATGAGGGCCGTGGGCGTAGCCAGCCCCAGCGCACAGGGGCACGCGATGATCAGCACGGTCACCAGCGCCAGCAGCCCGCGGGTGAAGCCCTCCTCCGGCGCGAAAAGCATCCACGCCGCGAAGGTCAGCACGGCGAGGACGATGATGGCGGGAACGAAAACGCCGGCGATCCGGTCGACGGTCCGCTGCACGGGGGCCTTGCTGCCCTGCGCATCCCGCACCATGCGGATGATCCGGGCCAGCACCGTGTCCTGCCCCACCCTGTCGGCCCGGAAACGGAACGCACCGTTGCCATTCATCGTTCCGGCGAACACCGCCGCACCCTCCTGTTTGCAGACGGGGAGCGGTTCCCCGCTGAGCATGCTCTCGTCGACATACGACGCGCCTTCGGCCACCGTGCCGTCCACGGCGATGCGTTCGCCGGGATGCACGGCGACCAGATCCCCGGCGCGAAGCTCCGCAACGGGCACGGAGCGTTCGCCCGAAGGGGTGATCACCGTGACGGTTTTCGGTTGCAGGTCCATCAGTTTCGCGATGGCCGTCGTCGTGCCGCGTTTCGCCCGCTCCTCAAGCAGCCGCCCCAGCAGGATGAAGGCGACGATGACGGCCGCCGACTCGAAATAGACGTGCGGCTCGATGCCCCTCGACAGCCAGAATTCCGGGAAAAACAGGTTGAAAAGGCTGAACAGATAGGCGATTCCGGTACTGACGGCAACCAGCGTATCCATGTTGGCCGCCCCGTGGCGGAGCTGTTTCCAGGCGTTGACGAAGAACTCCCGTCCCAGTCCGAAAACGACCGGGGTGGAGAGCGCCCACACGGCGTATTTCACGGCCGGAGCGTCCATGAACAGCATGCCTCCGGCCACAATCGGAAGACAAAGCCCCGCCGCCCAAAGAGTCCGCCGTTTGAGCGCCCGGTAATGCGCCGCACGGACGTGCGCCGCCTCGTCCTCCGCCGGGCCTTCCGCGTCGGTCAGCAGGTCGTAACCGGCCGCCTGCACGGCCCGCTTCAGCGTCCCGGGAGAGCACTCCCCCGGACGGTAGGCCACCCGCGCCGTAGCGGAAGCGTAGTTCACATGCGCAGACTCGACGCCCGGCAGGCCGTTGAGCGCCTTATCGACCCGGACTGCGCACGAAGCGCAGCTCATGCCTGCGACCGGGAATGTATTCGTGATGATCTTACTCTTTTCCATGGGAACAAAGGTAAGGTCCCGACACGCTCCGGGTGTTACAGAATTATGGATATGATTTATACCTACACTTCATCCAGCGGTTTCAGGCCGCGTCCTTTCAGCCGGCGGAATTCAGTGGGCGACATCCCGGTCTGGGCGCGGAACTGGGCGCTGAGGTGCGCCACGCTCGAATAACGGAGTTTGTCGGCGATCTCGCTGACGGTCAGGTCGCCGTAGGCCAGCAGTTCCTTGACCCGCTCGATCCGCTGGGCGAGGAAGTATTTCTCGATGCTGATGCCGTTGACCTCCGAAAAGAGCTTGCTCAACGCACTGTAATCACGGTGGCAGCGTTCGCGCAGGTAATCCGACAGGTTGACTTTCGAGGCATCTTCGCTGTAATGCACCAATTCGATCACGGCCGTCCGGATCTGCTCGATGAGGCGCATCCGGCTGTCGTCGATCAGTTCGAACCCGTAGGCTTCGAGCAGTTTGCGGAACGCCTCCCGCCGCTCCCGGCCGGGCTTCTCCTGCACGACGGCCGTTCCCAGTCCGACATCGAGGGGCGTGAACCCCGCTTTTTCGAGCAGCCGGGTGACGACCAGAATGCAGCGGTTGCAAACCATGTTTTTGATATAAAAGACGTTCTCCCGTTCCATAACCGCATTCGTTTTATCCGTAAATATAACACAAAAACGATTCCGTCCCGCCGACCGTCTTCCAGCCTTTCAGGTTCCGGCCGTTGAAAAGCGTCGGCCACGGGACCTGCGCTCCGACGAAGGTGCAGGGTCCCCAACAGTGCAAGAGTCTCTTTTTCCTATCAGTCGGGCAGTTTTGATCGTACGAATATAGTCTATTTTTTTCGGGTCTTCAGCCTGTTCCCCTGCAAAATTAACCTCTGACCCGCTCCGTATTCCGAAAAAGTTTCGTAACTTCGGCACAGCAAACCCATAGACGAAGCCATGAAACATGCGCACATCCTGCTGCTGCTCCCTTGCGGCATGCTGCCGCCGCTCGCCGGGGCGCAGCGCACGGAGCCGCCCGGCCGGTTCGACATCGCACCGGAATAACCACCCCGAAAACAAGCAAACCAACCAAAAACAACCATGAAGAAAACCGCAATCACCCTCTTTTTCCTGCTTCAGGCCGCGTGTCTGTTTTCGCAGATCCCCCGCCCGGAATATCCCCGCCCGCAGTTCGAGCGGACGGACTGGATCAACCTGAACGGCGAATGGACCTACACGTTCGATTTCGGCGCAAGCGGCCTGGAACGCGGCTACGCCGGCTCGAAGGGATTCGACGGCAAAATCATCGTGCCGTTCGCCCCGGAGAGCAAGCTCTCGGGCGTCGGCCACACGGACTTCATAGGCCGCATCTGGTACCAGCGTACGATCGACATTCCGGCAGACTGGTCGGGACGCAACGTGATGCTCAACTTCGGAGCCGTGTACTACACCTCCGAGGTGTATGTCGACGGCCGCTTCGTCGGACGCCACTTCGGAGGCAGCACGTCGTTCTCCTACGACATCACCGCATTCGTGAAGCCGGGCGGCAGCCACAGTCTGGTCGTCTTCGCCACGAGCGACCTGCGCAGCGGCAAACAGACTGCCGGCAAACAGTCGCTGCAATACGCCTCGCACAGTTGCGACTACACCCGCACGACAGGCATCTGGCAGACGGTGTGGATGGAGGCCGTGGCTCCCGAGGCCCTCGCACGCGTCCAAATGACGACCGACATCGACCAGCAGCAGCTGATCGTCGCCCCGCAGTTCTTCCGGGAAAGCCCGAACACGCTCCGGGTGACCCTTCGGGACGGCGGCAAGGTCGTCGGCACGCGGCAGGTCCGGGCGTCGAACAGCAGCGTCGTCGTCATCCCGGTCAAAAAGGCCCGGCTCTGGAGTCCCGAAGACCCGTTCCTCTACGACCTGACCTACGAGGTGGTCGCCCCCGACGGCCAGGTGCTCGACGCCGTGAAATCCTATGTCGGGATGCGCAAGGTCCACATCGAAGGCAACAAAATCTACCTCAACAACGAACCCTATTACCAGCGGCTGGTGCTCGACCAGGGTTTCTACCCCGACGGTATCTGGACCGCCCCGTCGGACGACGCCCTGCGCCGCGACATCGAGCTGGGACTGGCCGCCGGGTTCAACGGCGCACGCCTGCATCAGAAGGTTTTCGAGGAACGCTACTATTACTGGGCCGACAGACTCGGCTACATCACCTGGGGCGAAAGCCCCAGCTGGGGAATGGATGCCAACGACGTGGAAACGGCCCGCAACTTCCTCTCCGAGTGGGCCGAATGCGTGGTCCGCGACCGGAACCACCCCTCGCTGCTGACGTGGACGCCGATGAACGAGGAGTGGTGGCCCGACAACACGCAGTTCCCGCGCTTCGCCTCCGACGTCTACGACCTGACGGGGCGCCTCGACCCGACGCGCCCCGTCAACACCGTCAGCGGCGGCGCCGTCGTCAGGACCGACATCTGGGCCGTCCACAATTACGAGCAGAACCCGGCCAAACTGAAAGAGAAAATCTTCAGCGACGGCACGTTCTTCCATCCCCGCCTGCGGACGACCCGCGACCAGACGCGCAACATCGGATTCAACGAGGTGAAGGCGACCGCAAACTACGCCTGGCCGCAGTACGATGGCTCGTGCCCCTACCTGGTCGATGAATTCGGCGGCATCAAATGGGTGAAGGACCAGGAGAAGCAGGCCACGGATTCCCAGACCGAATCGTGGGGTTACGGACAGGCGCCCCGTACGCTCGAAGAGTTCTACACGCGGCTCGAAGGCCAGGTAGACGCGCTGCTCTCGCTCTCCGGACAGGTGTGGGGCTATTGCTACACCCAGCTCACGGACGTGGAACAGGAACAGAACGGCATCTATTGCTACGACCGCTCGGCCAAGTTCGACATGGACCGGATCAAGGCCATTTTCAGCAAACGCCCGGAACATCCCGCCCGATAACGCGCCGGACAGCCGCCCGCCCGAATGAAGCGCACCCCGAAAATCCGGAAAAGGATTTCGGGGTGCGCTTTTTATCCGGTTCGTCATCGTCCGCCCGCGGCAGAGCCTCGTGCGCGAATGCGCCCGGGAACAGAAGGCGTCGCTGAATTTCCATTCGCGTGTTTTCCCGGTTTCAGAGTCTCGATATAAAGTATTCCTGCATATTCCAACGATATGCCCTTGATGAACGCTGCAATTGGGGATGCTTCATGTCGGTGCGTCGCACGGCGAGTGGCGGACGGTCCGACATGCGACCTTCTGTTTTCGGCACCATGAACTCCCGAAGGCAAAAAGCCACAGCGCCGGCACACTCCGCAATAGCAACCGACGGTTTTTAAATTATTCACGAAATATAAAAAAAGTCTCCACGGAGTACGCGGAGACAATAGGTTGAAAACCTTCGGCATATAGCCTTATTGTGATAAGATGTAGAATTCTTACACCACAAATATAGTAAAAAAAGATGAATTTCTGCAATTTTTTATTTAATTTTACAGAAAACACTTTCTTCATATGGCAAAAGTATTGGGTTTGGACCTTGGCACCAACTCACTGGGATGGGCCCTTGTCGATGAATCGGAGAACGAATATACGCTGATTGACAAAGGTGTAGACATTTTCCAGGAGGGAGTTGCCCGCGACAAAAACAATGAAAAACCTGCCGTTCAGGATCGGACGAGCGCCCGGGCACTGCGCCGCCACTATTTCCGGCGGCGTCTGCGAAAAATCGAACTGCTCAAAATACTCATCCGTTACGACCTTTGCCCGCCGTTGCCCGAGGAGCTGTTGACCGCCTGGCAAAAAGAGAAACGTTACCCGCAGGACAATGAATTCCTCCGTTGGCAGCGAACCGACGACAATGGGGATCGAAATCCTTACCACGATCGTTATGTAGCCCTGTCCGAGCGGCTCGATCTCGGGAATCGCACACAGCGCTGGCTGCTTGGCCGGGCGCTTTATCATTTGGCACAGCGACGCGGATTCCTCAGCAATCGCAAGGAAGCAGGAAATGAGAAAGAAGACGGCACGGTCAAGGAGTGTATCAAAAATCTGTCGGCTGAAATAGCAGCGGCAGGGTGTCGGTACCTCGGAGAATATTTCTACGGACTGTACCAACACAAGGAACGAATCCGCGACAAATACACCTCGCGCAACGAACACTACCTGGCCGAGTTCAATGCCATCTGCGACCGGCAGCAATTGCCCGACGAATGGCGTAAGGCGCTGCATCGGGCAATCTTTTTCCAGCGCGACCTCAAATCGCAGAAGGGGTCAGTCGGCCGATGCACCTTCGAGCCGACGAAGAGTCGGTGCCCCGTTTCGCATCCCCGTTTTGAGGAGTTCCGGATGCTGTCGTTCGTCAACAACATCCGGATTACAGGACCGGGCGACAATGCTCCACGACCTTTGACACAGGAAGAGTTCGAGACGATTCGTTCGCTCTTCTTCCGGAAAAGCAAGCCTTATTTCGATTTCGAAGAGATCGCCCGCAGAATCGCCGGCAAAGGGAAATATGCCTGCAAAGAGGAGCGTACAGAAGCTCCATATCGTTTCAATTTCGCCCGCACGGCCACCGTATCGGGATGCCCCGTCACGGCATCGCTGCAAGCGATCTTCGGAGACGACTGGATTACGGAGATTCGCAGCCTTTACCTGCTTGGAGCAGGAAAAAACGAGGACCAGATGTTGAATGACGTATGGCACGCCCTCTTTTCGTTCAACGACGAAGGTCGGCTGCGTAGCTGGGCCTGCGAAAAATTGCAACTCACGGATGAACAAGCCAAAGCGTTTGCAGCCATCAAACTCCCGCAGGATTACGCGGCGTTGAGCCTAAATGCCATCGGCAAGATTCTGGTCTATCTGCGCTGTGGCTATCGGTACGACGAGGCGGTATTCCTGGCCAACCTGCGGGCGGCACTTCCGAAGGAGGTCTATGCCGACGAAAGCCGTCGGCATGAAATCGAACAGGACATCGTCTCGCTGCTGCTTGACTACAAGCGAAATCCGTATAACAAGTTCGATTCAAAGGAGCACCGCATTGCCGACTATTTCAGCGATCATGGATTGGATGCCTCTCGTCTGATGCGTCTTTATCATCCCTCGAAAATCGAGACCTATCCGGATGCGCAACCCAAGGCAAATGGCATTCTGCAACTCGGCTCTCCACGTACTGCGACCATTCGTAACCCGATGGCCATGCGGGCCCTGTTCCGATTGCGCAACCTGATAAACACACTGTTACGCGAAGGCAGGATCGACCGAGACACGAAGATCCGGATTGAATTCGCCCGCGGACTCAATGATGCGAACAGGCGGAAGGCCATCGAGCAGTATCAGCGGGAACGGGAGGTTGAGAATCGGAAATATGCCGAAGAGATCCACAGCCAGTATGCCGCCGAAACCGGCCGCGAGATAAAACCCTCGGACGACGAAGTGCTGAAATACCGGCTGTGGGAAGAACAGCAGCACGTTTGTCCCTATACCGGGCGGCAAATCCGCATTTCGGACTTCGTCGGGTCGGCTCCGGATTTCGACATCGAGCACACGCTCCCGCAGGCTCGCGGCGGCGATGACTCGCAGATGAACAAGACGCTCTGCGAAAACCGGTTCAACCGGGAGACAAAACGGGCGAAACTGCCGGCCGAGTTGTCCAATCATGTCGAGATCATGGAGCGGATCGAATCGTTTGGCTGGCGGGAAAAAATGGAGAGTCTGCAAAAGCAGATTGAAGCCCAGGTTCGCAGGAGCAAAAGCGCAGCGATTAAATCCGAAAAGGACGACGCCATTCAGCGCCGTCACTATTTGCAGATGCAACTCGACTACTGGCGCGGGAAATACGAACGCTTCACCATGGCCGAGATTCCCGAAGGATTCAGCAATCGGCAGGGAGTCGACATCGGCATCATCGGCAAATATGCACGGCTCTATCTGAAGACGGTTTTTGACCGAATCTATACGGTCAAAGGTTCCACGACCGCCGCGTTCCGCAAGATGTGGGGACTGCAGGAGGAGTATGCCCGCAAGGAGCGCACGAACCACGTCCACCACTGCATCGACGCCATCACGATCGCCTGTATCGGCCGCCGGGAGTACGACCGCTGGGCGCAATATGTCGCCGACGAGGAGCGATACGGCTACGGCGAAAGCGGCAAACCCCGCTTCGAGAAACCCTGGCCGACCTTTACCGAAGATGTCAAGGCGGCGGCCGACGAACTGCTCGTTGCCCACCACACGCCCGACAACATGACCAAACAGACGCGCAGGAAGTTACGGGTTCGCGGCCGGATAAAGTTGAATGCCGACGGGGAACCAATCTACCAGCAAGGAGACACGGCTCGCTGCCGGTTGCATCAGGATACCTTCTACGGCGCTATTAAGCAGGATGGAGAGATCCGCTATGTCATCCGCAAATCGCTCGCGCAGTTACAGCCGACGGACATCGACAAGATTATCGACGATGCAGTCCGGGATCGCGTACGGGAGGCAATCGACGAGGTCGGATTCAAGACGGCGATGAATCCCGATGAATACACGATCTGGATGAACCGGGAAAAGGGCATTCCCATCCGCAAGGTGCGGATCTTCACACCGAGTGTCAAACATCCGATCGCGCTAAAAAAACAGCGCGACCTATCTGCAAAAGAGTACAAGCGGGATTATCATGTCGTAAATGAGGGGAACTATTGCACGGTCATCTATGAGGGCCAGGACAAAAAGGGCAAAACGAAACGCACCTTTGAACTCGTCAGCAACCTCGAAGCTGCCCAATATTTCAAAGCCAGCGCTGACCGGGAAGCCCGCCCCGATCTGGTACCGCAGACCGACACGAACGGTTTCCCCTTGAAATACATCTTAAAAACGGGGACCATGGTCCTGTTTTATGAAAATACCCCGGCAGAACTTTATGAATGTACCCGCAAGGAGTTGGTAAAACGACTCTACAAGGTAACAGCAATGGCTGCAGAAGGACGGGTACAGTTCCTCTTTCATCAGGAGGCCCGAGATCAGAAAACACTTACCTCCTTATATGGAGCTGGGACCTCTCAATTCTGCCAATCCAATCCATCACCGAAATTGCGCCTCAGCGTTTCCAATTTTAACATGTTGGTGGAAGGTTATGATTTCGAACTGACCGTAACGGGCGAGATAAAATTCAAAGATGACCGGCCATGCTGAAACGAACCTTGTTTTTTTCGACACCCTACTGTTTGAGCCTGCGCAACGGCCAGATGATCATCCACACGCGCGAGGCCCCCGACCAACGGAAAAGCATCCCGATCGAGGATATCGGCTTCGTGGTGCTGGAGGACCAGCAGACCTCCATCACGCTGCCGCTCTTGAATGCGCTGTCGGACAACAACGTGGCAGTTATCCTGTGCGGAGAGAACCGAATGCCGAACGCCTTGTTGATGAATTTGGATTCAAACAGAACGCAAGGTGAACATTATCGGATGCAGATCGCTGCATCCGAACCGCTGAAGAAGGGCCTTTGGAAACAGATCGTCGAGACCAAAATCCGCAACCAGGCTGCCTTGCTGCGGAAGCTGGGGTATGACGGAGACAAACTGAAACCCTGCTACATGAATGTCAAGAGCGCCGACGCCGACAACCGGGAGGGCATAGCAGCGAGAATCTACTGGTCAGAACTGTTCGGTGCCGAATTTTACCGTTCCCGCGAAGGTTCGCCGCCCAACAACCTGCTCAATTACGGCTATACGATCCTGCGAGCCGCCGTGGCCCGTGCGATCATGGGCTCCGGACTGTTCCCAGCATTCGGGATCTTCCATCGGAATCGTTACAACTCCTTTCCGCTGGCCGATGACGTAATGGAACCCTATCGACCGTATGTCGACGAATTGGTCTACCAACTTTACAGGAACGGGAATACACAACTGACCAAAAAGGTGAAAGGCGAACTGTTGCGGCTCCTGTTTGTCGATACTCGTTTCGACAAGGTTGTGCGACCTCTCGAAGTAGGACTTATGTTTTCAGCCTCTTCCCTGGCTAAATGCTTTGCTGGAACCCAAAAAAAGATTGCATATCCTTTATTGGAGTAGTCGAATGTCAGAAGTACGCTTGAATGCTTATCGAATCATGTGGTTGTTTGTCTTTTTTGATTTGCCAACCAATACAAAAACGGAACGACGTCATGCGGTGCAATTTCGCAAGGCGTTGGAAAAAGATGGTTTCACAATGATGCAGTATTCAGTCTATGTGCGCCATTGTGCATCGAAGGAGAATATGCAGGTTCACATTAAGCGGGTTCGACGATCGATGCCTCCGACAGGATTTACAAGTATTCTTGCTGTAACGGACAAACAGTATGGAGACATATTAAATTTTTGGGGTAAAAGCGAACGAGCAAAACCGGAAATTCCGCAACAATTGGAATTTTTCTGATAAATCGTTATTTTCGTTCTTTGAAATACGGAAAATGCATCAAACTGGCTTCGTCGGAACACCCGATCGTATTTTTATAGTGGCAGACAGCCCGTAAGTAACACTTTATCAATCAATATGAGGCCCGACGTTGTGGTTTGATGTAGAATTTCAATAAGATACAACAGAATCAGCAGGCAACGGAACAGAGGCAGGGTTGTGGTTTGATGTAGAATTTCAATAAGATACAACTAATAAGAAGCAAGGGCGGCTTGACTGTCGTTGTGGTTTGATGTAGAATTTCAATAAGATACAACATCACTCTTCAAGAACGAAGGAAGAACGGGTTGTGGTTTGATGTAGAATTTCAATAAGATACAACGCAGCCTTATTGCGTTCGATGGTAGAGTTGGTTGTGGTTTGATGTAGAATTTCAATAAGATACAACGACACGACTCCAAACGATGAATGACTTCCAGTTGTGGTTTGATGTAGAATTTCAATAAGATACAACACATACGTCGCTCCAATAAATTCGCCATCGTTGTGGTTTGATGTAGAATTTCAATAAGATACAACCCAAGAGGATTATTAATACTTAATCCGGGGTTGTGGTTTGATGTAGAATTTCAATAAGATACAACTCCGGAAAATCGAAACGTGCGGATCGTGCCGTTGTGGTTTGATGTAGAATTTCAATAAGATACAACGTCGGCAACCACAAGCCTGGAAACCCGCTCGTTGTGGTTTGATGTAGAATTTCAATAAGATACAACAGAAGGAGCAGAAGCATCAGACGAAACACCGTTGTGGTTTGATGTAGAATTTCAATAAGATACAACGGAACCGCCAGACATGGTGGCGTTGATTCCGTTGTGGTTTGATGTAGAATTTCAATAAGATACAACAAGAGGCAGCAAAACGCATCATTTGCTTCTGTTGTGGTTTGATGTAGAATTTCAATAAGATACAACAGGACTAGAAAAGTCTAAAGATCCACCAGAGTTGTGGTTTGATGTAGAATTTCAATAAGATACAACAGAGAGGGGCATTCTTGTTGTTTCGAATTTGTTGTGGTTTGATGTAGAATTTCAATAAGATACAACGCATGTTTGATAATTACTTGTACAGGCGTAGTTGTGGTTTGATGTAGAATTTCAATAAGATACAACTAAATAGGGCTAACACCTCCAGCAGCAAAGTTGTGGTTTGATGTAGAATTTCAATAAGATACAACGGAAGTTGAACAAAACGACCATCCTGAATAGTTGTGGTTTGATGTAGAATTTCAATAAGATACAACCAATAGCCGAGCCGCCTTCCATTGTGGCAGGTTGTGGTTTGATGTAGAATTTCAATAAGATACAACACTTTGGGAACGAAACATCTAGCCCCTTGGTTGTGGTTTGATGTAGAATTTCAATAAGATACAACGACAGGCTGCGAAAAGAGTTCGAAGACACAGTTGTGGTTTGATGTAGAATTTCAATAAGATACAACTATCAGGCCACTATCGGACAGCTTGGTCAGAGTTGTGGTTTGATGTAGAATTTCAATAAGATACAACTATCGTACCGGCCGTCAAGGTGCCGTTCCGTTGTGGTTTGATGTAGAATTTCAATAAGATACAACTGTCAGTATTGGAATGCTGCATAATTGCAGCTGTTGTTTACATTACCCTTTTGACTCAAGAAGATTTCAAACTCCCTTAAATACGTCAAATCCAATTCATCAAAACGCATATTGACCGAGCGGAATTGCGACACAAGGACCAACGTTACCTTATGTTTGCTGGCGGAACTGTACTTTTCGACTTTTTCCAAGCGTTCGATAATCTGTTTGAAGTACTCCCCGACCGTGCAGTTGATTCGTTTGCCGTTCTGTTCAAACAGCGTATCGAATGTAACGGGAATTTCCAGCACCTCCAACTTTTTGATTTTCTTCTCGTATTCACGTATCTTGGAGGTTATTTGAAACTGTATTTCTGCTCTATCGGGGCAGTCGGCGGTAGGTTGTTGCTTGTCGAAATCCCAATGCACCAAAGCTTCCGAAATGCCCAGACCGACGAACTTACGGCGGCGGTCATGGGTGAATACGAGGACAAGAGGGGCTAAATGGTTTCTGTTGATAGCGCCTTTGCGACATACGGCGTTGATTGTCATAACTTTAAAAATTACGCAAACAACAAAATGCAATACGTGTGTTACACGATTTTATGTATCACGCTCTGTATCACAAACGGCGATTTTAGGCTATTTCGTGTTACACAACAGACATCTACAACACACGGCAGAAAAATAAAAACGAGCGATAATTCATTGATTATCACTCGTTTCCTATGAGCGGAAAACGGGACTCGGACCCGCGACCTCAACCTTGGCAAGGTTGCGCTCTACCAACTGAGCTATTTCCGCAAAAGCTATCTTCCCCGCCCCGGGAAAACTTCGTTTCCTGCGTTTCGGGACTGCAAATATAAAATGAAAAATTTATTCTGCAAAATTTTTCGGCTACTTTTGTCAAAAACAAAATGTCCCCGGCCGCAAAGCCGGGGACATCCGTATCGGAAACCGCCTTTAGCGGACCATAAACCCTTCGTCGGCACGTGCCGGAATGGGCATCGAAGCGTATACGCCGGTTTCGAGTTTCTCGCGAACGGCCTTGAAAGCCTCAATCGTAACCTTCACATCCTCCAGCGTATGCACCGCCGTCGGGATGATGCGCAGGATGATCTCACCCTTCGGAATCACGGGATAAACCACCATCGAGCAGAAAATACCGTGGTTCTCGCGCAGGTCCACGACCAGATTCGTGGCCTCGGGAATACCGCCCTTCAGGAAGACGGGCGTCACCGGCGAGTTGGTCACACCGATCTCGAACCCGTTCTCTTTCAGGCTGCTTTGAAGCGCACGGACGTTCTCCCAGAGCTTCTCCTGGAATTCGGGATGGTTGCGGATCAGCTCCAGACGCTTCAGCGCGCCGATCACCATCGGCATCGGGAGCGACTTGGCGTAAAGCTGCGAACGCATGTTGTAGCGCAGCAGGTTAATCAGCCAGCGGGGACCGCTCACGAAAGCGCCGATCCCGGCCATCGACTTGGCGAAGGTGTTGAAGAGCACGTCCACGCCGTCGACAACGTCGAAATGCGCCGCCGTGCCGCGACCGCCCGGGCCCATCGTACCGAAGCCGTGGGCGTCGTCCACCAGCAGACGGAACTGGAAATCCTTCTTCAGCGCCACGATCTCGTCGAGCTTGCCCAGGTCGCCCTTCATGCCGAACACGCCCTCGGTGATCACCAGCACGCCGCCGTTCTGCTCCTCGGCCAGATCCGTGGCATGCTGCAACTGCAGGCGCAGCGACTCCATGTCGTTATGACCGAAAACGAAGCGTTTGCCCTTGTGCAGGCGCAGTCCGTCGATGATGCAGGCGTGCGCCTCGGCATCGTAGACGACCACGTCGCGGGGGGTCAGCAGGCAGTCGATGATCGAGATCATGCCCTGGTAACCGAAATTGAGCAGGAAGGCATCCTCCTTGCCGACAAACGCGGCCAGCTCACGCTCCAGACGCTCGTGGTAAACGGTCTGTCCGCTCATCATGCGGGCGCCCATCGGGGCCGCCATGCCGAACTGCGCGGCGCCTTCGGCGTCGGCCTTGCGCACCTCGGGGTGGTTGGCCAGTCCGAGGTAATTGTTCAGGCTCCAGTTGAGCATCTTCTTGCCCCGGAAAACCATGTGGGGACCGATGTCGCCTTCGAGTTTGGGAAAGGCATAATAACCGTGGGCATACGACATGTACTGACCGATCGGTCCGCCCGCATTTTTCTCGAGGCGTGCAAAAATATCAACCATATTTGTCTTGTAATTATGAGTTTATGTCTCTTTTTTCCGTTTTGGACGCACAAAAGTATACATAAAACGGAATCGGCATTCAAAAGTAGCCGTTTTTTATTCCACAAGGATACGCATTTATACTTATTTCAGTCCTAAATAAGGAAAAGGGCCGCCGTCGGCGGCCCGGGAACGGAGTTTTTCAACGCCGCCGGTCGATCGCATCGACGATCACCGCCACGGCGCCGTCGCCCGTCACGTTGGTCGCCGTTCCGAAGCTGTCCATGGCGATGTAGGTGGCGATCATCAGCCCCGCGAGGGTCTCGTCGAAACCGAGCATCGACTCCAACAGTCCCAGCGCCGCCATAATCGCCCCTCCCGGCACGCCCGGAGCCGCCACCATCGTCACGGCCAGCAGCAGGATGAACCCCGCGAAGGTCGACGCCGGAATGTCCAGCCCGGCGATCATCGACACGGCCAGCGCACAGGCCGTGATCTTCATCATCGAACCCGAGAGGTGGATCGTGGCGCACAGCGGCACGACGAACGACGCCAGTTCGGGCCGCACGCCGAGCTTCACGGTCTGGGCCAGCGTCACGGGGATCGTCGCGGCGGACGACTGCGTTCCGAGGGCCGTCATGTAGGCGGTGAGCATCGTGCGGAGCATCTTCAGCGGATTTTTACGCGCCGCAAGCCCCGCGACGGAGAACTGCACGAGAAGCAGCACGACCGTCATGCAGAAGATCACCGCGATCAGTTTCACGAAGACGTCCAGCACCCCGGCCACCTGCCCCGACTGGGTCATCGACAGAAAGATGCCGAAAATGTAAAAGGGCAGCAGCGGGATGATGACGCGCAGAATCACCAGCTCGATGATCCGCTTGAAATCGTCCATCGCCGCCTTGAGCGTCACCGAACGGATATAGGCCATGCCCAGCCCCAGCACGAAGGCGAGGACCAGCGCCGACATCACACCCATCACGGGAGGCATTTCGACCGTGAAATAGGGCGCAAGGGCCGCCCCTTCCTCGGGCAATACGGCGGCAGAGCCTTCGAGCAGCGCCGGAAAGAGAAGCCGCCCCGTCAGATAGGTCCCGAACCCCGAAAAGAGCGTGAAGGCATAGGCCAGCGCGGCGGTCAGGGCCAGCAGACGCCCGGCGTTCCGGCCCAGATCGGCGATGCCCGGAGCCACCAGCCCGAGAATCAGCAGCGGAATGGCGAAACCCAGGAACTGTCCGAAAATCGCATTGAAGGTCAGCGCGATGCGCGTCGCCCAGCCGGGGAGGAAGAATCCGCAGGCGACGCCCAGCGCAATGGCCAGCACGACGCGCGGCAAAAGTCCGAATTTGAATTTCATAAAACGGTATTTTGGTAAAATTAGGAATTAATTTTGAATTCCTAATTCTTAATTCTTAATTTCGCACCATGACAGCGCTATTTCACGACATTATCTTCGGCCCGGTGCATTCGCGGCGGCTGGGCCTTTCGCTGGGAGTCAACCTGCTCCCGCTCTCCTCGAAACTCTGCTCGTTCGACTGCATCTACTGCGAGTGCGGCTGGAATGCCGAGCACCAGGGCGGACGACGCTTCAACAGCCGCGAGGACGTGCGCACGCAGCTCGAAGCCACCCTGCGGCGCATGGTGGCCGACTCCACGCCGCCCGACGTGATCACCTTCGCCGGCAACGGCGAACCGACCATGCACCCCGATTTCGAAGCCGTCATCGGCGACACGATCGCCCTGCGCGACGCACTGTGCCCTGCGGCGAAGGTCTCGGTGCTCTCCAACGCCACGCAGATCCACCGCGACAGCGTCCGCCGCGCCCTGCTGCGCGTGGACAACAACATCCTCAAACTCGATTCGGCGTTTGACGCGACGGTGCGGCGGATGAACAACCCGCAAAGCGCGTCCTACACGGTGCGGGGCATCGTCGAAGCGATGAAACGCTTCGACGGGCGCATGATTCTGCAAACGATGTTCCTGCGCGGGGAGTGCGGCGGACAGCCCGTCGACAACACCACCGAAGAGGAAGTCTCGGCCTGGCTCCGGCTCGTCGCCGAAATCCGCCCGCGGCAGGTGATGGTCTACTCGCTCGACCGCGACACCCCCTGCCCGACGCTCGAAAAAGTCACCAAAGAGGAGTTGCAGGCCATCGCCGCGCGCGTCGAAGCGCTCGGCATCCCCTGCTCCGTAGCTTAACGCCCGAACGCCATGCAGCTGCTTCTCTCCTGCGCCAAGACGATGACGGAGCGCAGTTCCGTCCCGACGCCCCGCACGACCCGGCCCGCCTACCGCAGCGAGGCCTCCGAACTGGCCGCCGGGCTGGCGACGCTCCCGACCGACGAACTGGCCCGGCTCCTGCGCGTCAACCGCCGTATCGCCGCCGAAAACCGCCTGCGCTACGGCCGCTTCCACGGCGACGACGACGCGGCGATCCCGGCCCTTACGGCCTACACGGGAATCGTTTTCAAACGCATCGACCCGGCGAGTTTCACCGACGCCGATTTCGAATACGCCCAACGGCACCTCAATATCACCTCGTTCCTCTACGGACTGCTCCGTCCGCTGGATGCCATCCGCACCTACCGGCTCGAAGGCGACGCCGTACTGCCCGGCCGCGGCGACGAAACGATGTTTTCCTACTGGCAAAGCCGGCTGACCGACGACCTGCTGGGCCGGATTCACGCCGACGACGGCATTCTGGTCAACCTGGCGAGCGGAGAGATGAAGCGGCTGTTCGACTGGAAACGCGTCTGCCGCGAAGCGCGGGTCATCACGCCCGAATTCCGCGTCCGCGAGGGCGACCGGCTGAAAACCGTCGTGGTCTATACGAAAATGTGCCGCGGAGAGATGACGCGGCATATCCTGAAAAACCGCATCGCCGATCCCGCGACGCTCCGGTCGTTCGAATGGGAAGGCTTCCGCCTGGACCCGGCCCTCTCGAAAGGCGACGACTGGGTGTTCACGCTCTGACAAATGCCTTTACGGCAAAGGCGGCGGAGTTCCCCGCCCCTGATCCACGAACAACAGTTACCCGGTGCGGCAGCCCCGCGCTTCGGCCGGCCGCAGGTCGAACACGGCGACAGGCATGCGGTCGGTGCGGTCCGAAGCCGCCGCGACAGCCACCGCACCCAGAATCAAAAGGGCGGCAGCAAGCAATAAAATGACGATTTTCATTTCCCGGTCGTTTTGGGAAGCCATCACACAGAATTTGTGCCGAAAAAATGCGTTGCGGAAAATTTACGCGCGGGTATCGAGCAGGGCGCGCAGAATGCCCTCCTCGTCGTAGCCGCACAGGGCGTACAACTGCCCGGGCGTGCCGTGTTCGACCCACTCGTCGCCGATGCCGAGCCGCTGCACCCGCACGTCGTAGCCGCGGCCGTTAAAGAACGCCGCGACGGCTTCGCCGACGCCTCCGCGCAGCGAACCGTCCTCGACCGTGACCACACGGCGGAACTTACGCCCCACTTCGTCCAGCAACGCTTCATCCAGCGGTTTCACGAACCGCAGGTCGTAATGCGCGACGCTCACGCCTTCCGCGGCAGCGCGTCCGGCGGCCCGTGCGGCGGCGTTGCCGACGGTCCCCACGGTCAACAGCGCCACGTCTGCGCCCTCGCGCAGGCGGCGGCCACGCCCGACGGGCAGCGTCTCGAACTTCTCGCCGCGCCACGGCAGGCCCTCGCCGTGCCCCCGCGGATAGCGGATCATAAAGGGATGTCCCGATCCGAGGGCCGTATACATCATGTTGCGCAGTTCGGGTTCGTTCATCGGCGCGGCGATCGTCAGTCCCGGCACGGCGCCGAAAGCGGCCATATCGAAGACCCCGTGGTGCGTCACCCCGTCCTCGCCCACCAGGCCGCCCCGGTCGAGACACATCACCACCGGAAGATCCTGAATCGCAACGTCGTGGATCACATTGTCGTAGGCCCGCTGCATGAAACTCGAATAAATGTTGCAGAAGGGAATCATGCCCGCCGCGGCCAGTCCGGCCGAAAAGGTCACGGCATGCCCTTCGGCGATGCCCACGTCGAAACAGCGGCCGGGCATCTCGCGCAGCAGAATGTTCATCGAACAGCCCGACGGCATGGCAGGCGTGACGCCCACGACGCGCTCGTCGCGGCGCGCCAGTTCCAGCAGGGTTTCGCCGAACACGTCCTGATAACGCGCTGCGCCGCCCGGAGCCGAAATCCGCTCGCCCGTATCGGGATTGAAACGCCCCGGGGCGTGCCAGGCGGGCTGGTCGTGCTCGGCCGGCAGGTAGCCCTTGCCCTTGACCGTCATCACGTGCAGCAGTTTAGGCCCCTCGATGTCGCGCAACGCCCGAAGCGTCCGCACCAACTCCTTGAGGTTGTGACCGTCCACCGGACCGAAATAACGGAAATTGAGACTTTCGAAAAAATTGCTCTTGTTCAGCAGCCCCTGCTTCACGGCGTTGCCCGCCTTCTGGCAGAGCCGCAGCAGCCGCGGCGTATGCGACATCAGCCCCCACAGCCGTTGTTTGAAACGGTTGTAGTGCACCGAGGTCGAGATTTTCAGCAGGTAGTTTTTCAGCGCTCCCGTGGCCTGGTCGATGGCCATGTTGTTGTCGTTGAGAATCACCAGCAGGTTGGTGCGCTTCGAGGCCCCGGCGTTGTTCAGCCCCTCGAACGCAAGCCCTCCGGTCATCGAGCCGTCGCCGATCACGGCCACGACCTGCCGCTTCTCGCCGCGCAGTTCGGCGGCCTTGGCCATGCCGAACGCCGCGGAGATCGACACCGAAGCGTGCCCGCCCCCGAAAGAATCGTATTCACTCTCGGACATGCGCGGAAAACCGCTGATGCCGTTCAGCTGCCGTTTGGTTTTAAACGCCTCGCGGCGTCCCGTGATGATCTTGTGGGCGTAGGTCTGATGGCCGACGTCCCAGACGATCCGGTCCTCCGGGGTGTCGAAGACGTAATGCAGGGCGGCAGCCAGTTCCACGGCCCCGAGGCTCGATGCCAGGTGGCCCGGATTGACCGCACACTCGTCGATGATGTAACGCCTCAGCTCGTCGCAGTAGGCGGACAGCTCCTCCGGCGGGAGTTTTTTCAACTCCCGCGGTGAGGAAATCGTATCGAGCAGTTTATATTCTTCCGACGACATAAGGATTGCAAAGATAGAAAAAAGAACGGACGCCTCCAAAACCGAATCGCGCGCGGCCCGGCAAAACGCTCCGACCGGTAAAAGTGTCGTTACGACACCAAAGATAAGGAATATATATGAATTTTTTCGAAAAAATACCTATCTTCGCACTACGATAAAACGCGACCCACGATGAAATACAAGCGAATACTCCTGAAATTGAGCGGCGAATCGCTGCAGGGCGGACAGAAATACGGGCTTTCCCCCGAGACGCTGCAATCCTACGCCGAGCAGATCAAAGCCGCCGCAGCAACGGGCGTCCAGATCGGCATCGTCATCGGCGGCGGCAACATCTTCCGCGGCCTCACGGGCGCCAAAAAGGGCTTCGACCGCGTGAAGGGCGACCAGATGGGCATGCTCGCCACGATCATCAACTCGCTGGCGCTCCAGTCGGCGCTCGAAGACAACGGCGTCCGATGCAAGGTGCTCACCTCGATCCGCATGGAACCCATCGGCGAATACTACTCCAAAGCCCGTGCCATCGAATACCTCGAAGCGGGCTACGTGGTGATCGTCGGAGGCGGCACGTCGAACCCCTACTTCACGACCGACTCGGCGTCGGCGCTGCGCGGCATCGAGATTGAGGCCGACGTGATGCTGAAGGGCACCCGCGTGGACGGCGTCTACACGGCCGACCCGGAGAAGGACCCCGCAGCGACGAAATTCGACGAAATCACGTTCGAGGAGGTCCTCGACCGCCGTCTGAAGGTCATGGACCTCACGGCCTTCACGCTCTGCCGCGAGAACGGTCTCCGGATCATCGTCTTCGACATGGACACCGCGGGCAACCTCGGCAAAGTCCTTGCCGGGGAGAAGATCGGAACGCTGGTAAAACTGTAAGACTATGGCAACCAAGAAAAGCAACAAATCGCTGTGGGTGATGCTGGCGCTGATCGCCGCGATCATCGCCGTCATCCTGCTGCTGCCCTCGTGCGGCAACCGCAACGCCAAGAAGGGCGCCGAGACGGACGCCGAATCGACAACGCTCGTAAAGTCCGGAGACACGGCTCCGGACTTCACGGTCGAGATGGTCGACGGCAGCTCCGTGACGCTCGGCGACCTGAAGGGCAAAGTCGTGCTGCTCAACTTCTGGGCCACGTGGTGTCCGCCCTGCCGGCAGGAGCTGACCCGCGTGCAGACGGACATCATCGACCGCTTCGCCGGCAAGGAGTTCGTCTTCCTGCCCGTATCGCGAGGCGAGAAACGCGAGGCCGTGGAGGCGTTCTGCGAAAAGACGGGCTACGCCTTCCCGATGGGACTCGACCCCGCACGCACCGTCTACGACCGCTACGCTTCGAACTACATCCCGCGGAACTTCGTGATCGACCGCAAGGGCAAGGTCGTGCTGGCCACGGTGGGCTACGACGAACATGAATTCGAGGAGCTGATCCGCACCATCGAAAAAACACTCGGAAATTAAACCCCAACACTTATGGATACCAAGACGATTCTCAACGAAGCTACGGGCCGCATGCAGAAGGCCATCGACCACCTCGAAGAGGAACTTTTGAACGTTCGCGCCGGCAAGGCGTCGCCCAACGCCCTGAACGGCGTAATGGTCGACTATTTCGGCTCGCAGGTTCCCGTTTCGGGCGCTGCCAGCGTCACCGTACCCGACGCCAGGACCATCCTGATCCAGCCGTGGGACAAGAACATGCTGCGCCCGATCGAGAAGGCCATCATCGACTCGAACATCGGCCTGACGCCCTCGAACAACGGCGAGCAGATCCGCCTGACAATTCCGCCCCTTACGGAGGAGCGCCGCAAAGAGCTGGTGAAGCAGGTGCGCGCCGAAGCGGAGACCGCCCGCATCAGCCTGCGCAACGCCCGCCGCGACGCGGTGGAAGCCTTCAAGAAGGCCCAGAAGGAGGGCATGCCCGAGGACGAATCGAAGGACGGCGAAACACAGTCGCAGAAACTGCTCGAAAAGTTCTCCAAGACGCTGGACGAAGCGCTTTCGAAGAAGGAGAAGGAGATTATGACGGTCTGACCTGCCGGCTTCCGCAAGACGAAAAGCCCGGCTGGAAATTTATTCCAGCCGGGCTTTTTCCATCCGTTTGTCCGGCAAACCCCGCGCGCACGGGCGCGGCAACCCCGCATCGCCCCGGCAAAACCGACAGCGACCGGCGCAGACGGATCGCCTCCAATCGCAAACCCGTCCGCACACATCCGCCGCCCATTCACCGTCATCCACCGTCATCCGCCGCCCATCCACCGTCCATCCGCCGCTCATCCGCCGCCCATCTGCCGGACCGTGCCTGTTCCACAACATAAAAAATCCCGGTCTCCAACTGCGGAAACCGGGATTCATCTATTTGCAGCGGCTCAAGCCGCAGGGAATTACTTTACCTTCGGGCCTGCGGTTACGAGTTTCTTGCCCTCCTCGTTGCCCGTGAACTTCACGAAGTTCTTCACGAAACGGTTGGCCAGATCCTCTGCCTTAACCTCCCAATCCTTGGCGCTCTTGTAGGTGTCACGCGGATCGAGGATAGCGGGGTCTACGCCCGGCAGGACGGTCGGAACCACGAAATCGAAGATAGGCATGGTCTTGGTCGGAGCCTTGTCGATCGAACCGTCGAGGATCGCGTCGATGATGCCGCGCGTGTCCTTGATCGAGATACGCTTGCCGGTTCCGTTCCAGCCCGTGTTCACGAGGTAGGCCTTGGCGCCCGACTTCTGCATCTTCTTCACCAGCTCCTCGCCGTACTTGGTGGGGTGCAGCGACAGGAAGGCTGCGCCGAAGCAGGCCGAGAAGGTCGGCGTAGGCTCGGTGATGCCGCGCTCCGTGCCTGCGAGCTTGGCGGTGAAGCCCGAGAGGAAGTAATACTTCGTCTGCTCGGGGGTCAGGATCGAAACCGGGGGCAGCACGCCGAATGCGTCGGCCGAGAGGAAGATGACCTTCTTGGCGGCCGGAGCCTTCGATACGGGCTTCACGATGTTCTCGATGTGGAAGATCGGGTACGATACGCGGGTGTTCTCCGTAACCGACTTGTCGGCGTAGTCGATCTTGCCCTTCTTGTCCACCGTCACGTTCTCCAGCAGCGCGTTGCGGCGGATGGCGTTCCAGATGTCAGGCTCGTTCTCCTGCGAGAGGTTGATCACCTTGGCGTAGCAGCCGCCCTCGAAGTTGAATACGCCATCGTCGTCCCAGCCGTGCTCGTCGTCGCCGATGAGCTGACGCTTCGGGTCGGTCGAAAGCGTGGTCTTGCCGGTTCCCGACAGGCCGAAGAAGATAGCGGTCTCGCCCTTCTCGTTGGTGTTGGCCGAGCAGTGCATCGAAGCCATGCCCTTCAGCGGAAGCAGGTAGTTCATGTAGGAGAACATGCCCTTCTTCATCTCGCCGCCGTACCAGGTGTTGATGATCACCTGCATCTTCTCGGTGAGGTTGAAGACAACGGCCGTCTCCGAGTTCAGACCCAGCTCCTTGTAGTTCTTCACCTTGGCCTTCGAAGCGTTGAGCACCACGAAGTCGGGCTCGCCGTAATTCTCCAGCTCCTCGTCCGTCGGACGGATGAACATGTTCTTCACGAAGTGAGCCTGCCAGGCCACCTCCATGATAAAGCGGATCTTCAGGCGCGAGTTCTCGTTGGCGCCGCAGAACGTGTCCACAACGAAGAGTTTCTTGCCCGAAAGCTCCTCGACGGCGATTTTCTTCAGCTCCTTCCAGGCCTTCTTCGTAACCGGCTTGTTGTCGTTCTTATATTCGTCGGAAGTCCACCAGATCGTGTCCTTGGTGGTCTCGTCCATCACGAAAAACTTGTCCTTGGGCGAACGGCCGGTGTAAACGCCGGTCATCACGTTCACGGCGCCGGTCTCGGTCAGCTGACCCTTCTCATAGCCGCGCAGGCCTTTTTTCGTCTCCTCACGGAACAGTTCGTCGTAGGAGGGATTGTACACGATCTCGGTCACGCCCGTGATCCCGTACTTTTTCAGATCCATTTTGTCCATAATTGCAATTTATTTGATTAAAATCCTCTTTTCAACCTGACGTTTCGGTCCGCAGATCCGGACTTCAACGGCACAAAGGTAGAAAAACTTTCATAATTGTGAAAAAAATAACAGCCGAAATTACAAAAAATATTTATTATTTTTTCCGATAGTGCTATACGCCTCATTGATAGCGTCGTACAACGCCGCCGAAAAGCCCTTCGCAAACCCTTGCGAGGATCGTCCGACAAAAATTTTGCCGCAATTTATCCGCGCCGGACGGAACGCTCCGGTTTTCTTCCGCCGGTTTTTATCACCTTTGGGGGAGCGCGGATTTTCCGCCCGGAAACAGCCCTTCCCCGGAACACGTTTCCCGCCGACCCGCAACCGCCGGCCCTCCATGAAAACACGGCCGGAAACGACTCCGACGCTCTGCCCGCCGCCCCGTGCGTTCCGGGCGACAGACGGGGAGCATCGCGCTGAAAATGAAGAATCGCCGTCCCGACTTCCCGGCCTCCCGCGGGCGGAGACGGGGCCGCAGCCGGAAAAATTTTCCGAACCGGATGCGATTCCGTTTTGCAGTCATCCGTCTTTTTCGTATCTTTGGATAACATGGCCGGACTTTATTTCCACATACCCTTCTGCAAGCGCGTCTGCGCCTACTGCGACTTCTACAAAAGCGTCGACCTGCGCCGCATGGGCCCTCTTCTGGAGTCCATGCACCGCGAACTGGACGCCCGGCGGGAATATCTGGGCGGCGAGCCGGTGCGCACCCGCTACTTCGGCGGCGGCACCCCCTCGCTGTGCGCCCCGGAGGCCGTCGCGGGGCTGCTGGACCATGCCGCGACGCTGTTCGATTGCGCTGCGGCGGAGGAGACCACGCTCGAAGCCAATCCCGACGACCTCACCCCCGCCTACCTCGCCGCGCTGCGCCGCGCGGGCGTCAACCGCCTGTCGGTCGGCATCCAGTCGTTCGACGACGCGTGTCTCAAGCTGATGAACCGCCGCCACAACGCTGCGCAAGCCGTCGAGGCCGTGCGGAGCGCGCAGCGCGAAGGTTATGAAAACATCACCGTCGACCTGATTTTCGGCGTCCCGGGTTTCGGGGACGACACGCTGCGCCGCTCGCTCGACAGCGCCCTCGCGCTGGGCGTGCAGCACATTTCGGCATACCATTTGACCGTCGAACCCGGTACGGCCTTCGGACGGCGGGCCGCCCGCGGACAGTTCGCCCCGGTGGACGAAGCCACCAGCGAAACGGAATACGCCCTCGTGCACGAAACGCTGACCGGAGCGGGGTTCGAGCACTACGAGGTTTCGAATTTCGCCCTGCCGGGCTTCCGCGCCCGCCACAACGCGGCCTACTGGCACGGCGTGAAGTACCTCGGCATCGGTCCCGCAGCCCATTCGTTCGACGGCCGGGAACGCCATTGGAACGTCGCCTCGGTGACGGAGTACATCGGCGGCGCGCCCGCCGAAGCGGAAACCCTCACCGACCGCGACCGCTTCAACGAATACGTGATGACCCGGCTGCGCACGGCCGAAGGCATCGACCTGCGGGAGGCGGAAAGGCTGTTCGGCAAGGAGCGCGCGGCACGGGTCCTGCGCGATGCGGAACCGTGGCTGAAGAGCCGCACGCTCGTTCTCGCAGCGGGACGGATGGCCGTCCCGCCGGCTCGGATGCTGGTCTCCGACGCGGTGATCGAAACGTTTTTCGAAACGGAACCGGACACCGCAACCAAGTGAAACAGAAATGTTAAGTTATTATTAAATATTTTTAGAAACATCCAATCCCGATTGTTTAATATAAATATAAGTGTTACCTTTGCGGCCGAATTCTTCTTCGGTTCGTCACGAAAATTACAAATTAGCATAAGTATATGAGCAATGCCAAACACTCCCCCGATTTGCTGTTCGAAGTAAGTTGGGAAGTATGCAACAAGGTCGGCGGCATCCACACCGTCATTTCGACCAAAGCGCAGACCGTCACCCGCAAATTCGCAGACCGCTACGTCCTGCTGGGTCCCGACCTCTCGCACGAGGGCGTCAACCCGGAGTTCGAGGAGGACCCCAACCAGCTGAAGGCCTGGCGCCAGAGCCTCTACAACGAAGGCATCCGCGTCCGCGTCGGCCGCTGGAAAATCAAGGGCGAGCCGACGGTGGTGCTGGTCGATTTCTCGTCGCTGATCCCCCGCAAGGACGAAATACTCAAAAGCCTCTGGGAATCGTACCACGTGGACTCGATCTCGGGCCAGTGGGACTACATCGAGCCGGTGCTGTTCGGATGGGCCGCAGGCGTCGTGATCGCCTCCTACGTCGAGACCTTCGGCACGCCGACCGAGAAGGCTGTCGCGCATTTCCACGAGTGGATGACCGCCGCGGGCGGGCTGTACCTGCGCAAACACGCCCCCTACATCGCCACGGTGTTCACCACCCACGCCACGGTCATGGGCCGCTGCATCGCCGGCAACCGCCTGCCGCTCTACAACGACCTCCCGAAATTCAACGCCGACGAGCTGGCGCGCCAGTTCAACGTCACGGCCAAACACTCGATCGAGAAGATGGCCGCCGCCTACCACGACGCATTCCTGACGGTGAGCGACATCACGGCCAACGAATGCAAATACCTGCTGGGGCGCGAACCGGACGGCGTGACGCCCAACGGCTTCGAGAACGACTTCGTATGGGCCGGCGAGGAGTACTACGCCAAACGCGACGAAGCCCGCCGGGCGATGATCTCGGTGGCCGAGGCCTGCCTGGGCGAAAAATTCACGGGCGACCCGCTGATCGTCGGAACCAGCGGCCGCTACGAATTCCGCAACAAGGGCATCGACGTCTTCATCGAGTCGCTCAAGCAGCTCGCCGCCTCGGACCGTCTCCGGCGCGAGGTGCTGGCCTACATCACCGTGCCGGCCGGCAACCGCGGCCCGCGCCTCGATTTGCAGGCTCATCTGGCCGACCCGTCGAAGCCCATCGACGCAGGCCAGTACAGACATTCGACCCACTACCTTGAAAACGCGACGTGGGACCCCATCGTGAACGCGCTGAAGAACAGCAACCTCACCGATCCCGGATCGAAGGTGAAGGTGATCTTCGTCCCCACGTACCTCAACAAGGCCGACGGCATCTTCCACAAGGATTACTACGAACTGCTCGTGGGCATGGACATCACGGTTTTCCCCTCCTACTACGAGCCGTGGGGCTACACCCCGCTGGAGTCGGTGGCCTTCTCCATCCCGACGGTCACCACGACGCTGGCCGGGTTCGGCATCTGGGTCGACAAGCAGCGCGAGCACGCCGGCGTGGAGGTCATCCGCCGCGACGACTACAACGACAAGGAGGTCGAGGCGAAGATCGCCGATACGCTGCTGCGTTTCAGCCTGCTGGACGAAAAACACGTCAACGAACAGCACACCTCGGCCTATGAAATCTCGCTGACGGCGCTCTGGGAGCACCTCTTCGCGGCCTACGAACAGGCCTACTCCGAGGCGGTCGAGAGTTCGATCGTCCGCACCAACCGCGCCGTGCTCGACGGCGGCACGAAAACCGAGCAGATCAACTTCGTGCGTCAGCAGCTTTTCGTCGAGAAACCCGTCTGGAACCGCATGATGGTCGACAAGACGCTGCCCAAGCGGCTGCACGCCCTCGAAGAGCTTTCGCGCAACCTCTGGTGGTGCTGGAACCCCGGCGCCCGCGACCTGTTCGAAGGCATCGACCCCGCGCTGTGGGCCGAATCGGACCGCAACCCGATCGCCTTCCTCGACAAGATGAGCGTCGAGCGGATGAAGGAACTGGAGAAAGACACAAACTTCCTGGCGCAGCTCGACGCCGTGCACACGCAGTTCCGCGACTACATGAACGAGAAGCCCGATCCGAAGGCGACGACGGTTTCGTACTTCTCGATGGAATACGGCCTGCACTCGTCGCTGAAGATCTACTCGGGCGGCCTGGGCATCCTGGCCGGCGACTACCTGAAGGAGGCTTCGGACAAGAACGTTCCGATGGCCGCCGTGGGCCTTCTCTACCGCTACGGCTACTTCACCCAACGCCTTTCGGCGCAGGGTGCGCAGGAGGCCACCTATGAGGCGCAGAATTTCTACAAACTGCCGATCTCGCCCGTGCGCGACGAGGCCGGAGGCTGGGTGACGGTCACCATCGCCTTCCCGGGCCGCACGCTCTCGGCGCGCGTCTGGAAGTGCCAGGTGGGCCGCACGGACCTCTACCTGCTCGACGCCGACATCGAGGACAACCTCGAAGAGGACCGCCAGATCACCCACTACCTCTACGGAGGCGATTGGGAGAACCGCCTCAAGCAGGAGATCCTGCTGGGCATCGGCGGCATCCGCGCGCTGCGCCAGCTGGGCATCAAGCACGACGTGTTCCACTGCAACGAGGGCCACGCCGCATTCATCGGCGTCGAGCGCATCCGCGACCTGGTGAACCACCGCAAGCTCTCGTTCTCCGAGGCGCTGGAGGTGGTGCGCTCGTCGTCGCTCTTCACGACGCACACCCCCGTGCCCGCAGGGCACGACGCATTCCCCGAGTCGATGATCCGCCAGTACATGTCGCACTATCCCGACGTGCTGGGCATCACCTGGGAGCAGTATATCAACCTGGGCAAGACCAATCCCAACGACCCCAACGAGAAGTTCTCGATGTCGGTGCTGGCCTGCAACCTCTCGCAGGAGGTCAACGGCGTTTCGTGGCTCCACGGCGAGGTCTCGAAGGAGATCCTGGGCAACATGTGGCCGGGCTACTTCAAGAACGAGCTGCACATCGGCTACGTCACCAACGGCGTGCACTTCCCGACGTGGATCGCCTCGTCGCTGCGCCGCCTCTACGCCCGTTACTTCGGCGACGGATTCGAAGGCCACGTCTATGACATCCCGGCCTGGCAGAAGGTCCACGACATCCCCGACGCGGAGCTGTGGGAGGAGCGCATGAAGCTCAAGAACAAGCTCATCAAGCATATCCGCCGGCGTTACAGCGACCCCCGGCAGGTGCGCCTCGACTCGCCGCGCCAGATGCTCCAGGTCATCGAGGGCATCAAGCCCGACGTGCTGACCATCGGTTTCGCACGCCGCTTCGCCACCTACAAGCGCGCCTACCTGCTGTTCACGAACCTCGACCGTCTGGCGGCGATCGTCAACAATAAGGAGCGTCCCGTGCAGTTCATCTTCGCGGGCAAGGCGCACCCCAACGACAAGCCGGGACAGGACCTGATCCGGCGCATCGTCGAGGTGGCCGCCATGCCGCAGTTCGTGGGCAAGATCCTCTTCCTGCAAAACTACGACATGGAACTCGCCCGCCGCATGGTGCAGGGTGTCGACGTATGGCTGAACACGCCCACGCGGCCGCTCGAAGCCTCGGGCACCTCGGGCGAGAAGTGCGTGATGAACGGCGTGCTGCAATTCTCCGTGCTCGACGGCTGGTGGGTCGAGGGCTACAAGGAGGGCGCCGGATGGATGCTTCCGATGGAGCGCACCTTCGCCGACCAGCACTACCAGGACGAACTCGACGCCGAGATGATCTACAACACCATCGAGGAGCAGATCGCCCCGAAATACTACGCCCGCGACACGGACGGCATCCCGCACGAGTGGGTTTCGTCGGTGAAGAGGTGCGTGGCGGACATCGCCTCGAACTTCACGACCAACCGCATGCTGACCGACTACGAGAACCGGTTCTACGACAAGCTCGCCGCGCGCAAACGCGAGATGAGCGCCGAGGCCTACCGCATGGCCCGCGAGATCGCGGCCTGGAAGCGCAAGGTCTCCGCCGCATGGGACCAGGTGCGCATCGTCGACGTGCAGCGCGTGAAGATCGACAAGGAGGCCGTCTGCGTCGGCGAAAAGTACCAGTTCGCCGTGACGCTCGACATCGCCAACCTCCGGCCCGAGGACATCGGCGTGGAGATGGTCGTCGCGCGGCAGATCGTCGGCGGACAGTCCGTCAACGTCACCCGCACGATCCAGCTGGAACGCACGAAGGCCGACGGAAGCCGGGTCACCTACTCGCTCGACTACACGCCCGACGAAGCCGGCACTTTCGACGTGGCGCTGCGCATCTACCCCTCGAACCCGCTCCTGCCCCACCGCATGGACTTCGCGCTGGTAAAGTGGGCCTAATGCCAATAGAAGGTATTAAATTTGAATAATTAACAATAACAAGTTGTAACTGTTCGAAAATTTCAATATCTTTAAAGGACGAACCGTATTTTTTAGCGATATGTCAGCACTTACTTTCGACAAAAGCGAATTGGGCAATCTGGAGTACTCGCTCCAGCGCGAAATGCTCGCAACGGACCGTATCGGCGGCTATATGAGCACGACCATCGTCTGCTGCAACACCCGCCGTTACCACGGCCTGATGGTGGCCCCGATCGACGACAGCGACCGGACCTACGTCCTGTTGTCGGCGCTCGACGAAACGATCATCCAGCACGACCAGACGTTCAACCTGGCGCTGCACCGTTTCCAGGGGACCTACGAGCCGCGCGGCCACAAGTACATCACCGATTTCGAGTACACTCCGACCCCCACGATCACCTATCGCGTAGGCGGCGTGATCCTCAAGAAGGAGATGCTCTGGATTCACAAGCGCACGCAACTGATGATCCGCTACACGCTCGTCGACGCCCATTCGGAAACGCGCCTCCGGCTGCGCCCGTTCCTCGCCTTCCGCGACAAGCATGCGCTGACGCATGCCAACATGGAGGCCGACGGGCACTCCTATCCGGCCGTCAACGGCGTGAAATGCCGCCTCTACGGTTCGTTTCCGTGGCTGTATCTCCAGACCAGCAAACCCGGCGCGGAGTTCGTGCCCGCGCCCGACTGGTACTACAATTTCGAATACCGGCAGGACATCGCCCGCGGCTACGACGGCTACGAGGACCTGATGACCACGGGCTATTTCGAAACCGAACTGAAGAAGGGCGAGAGCATCATCTTCTCGGCGTCGCTCGACGAAATGGGCTCGACGAAAACCATCGAGGAGGTCTTCGGCGGCTCCATTGCGCGCCGCACGCACAAGATCGACTTCATCAGCTGCCTCGAACACTCGGCGCGGCAGTTCGTGATCCGCCGCCCGGGCAACCGGACGGAGGTGGTCTCGGGCTATCCGTGGCACGGGGTTTCGGGCCGCCAGACCTTCGTCTCGCTGCCGGGCATCACCCTGTGGCAGAACCACAAGGAGGACTGCATCGACGCCCTCGACACGCAGGTGCGCGGCATGCAGGACGGCATGTTCGCCGGGAACGCTTCGGCGGCGGCCGCCGCGGACGCCCCGCTGTGGTTCTTCTGGACCCTTCAGCGGCTCGAAGCGCAGATCGGCGCGAAGAAGATCTGGAAACACTACGGCGAGGCCATGAAGCAGGTGCTCGAGTCGTACAAACGGGGCGTCGCGGGCCGTGTCGCGCTCAACGACAACGGGCTGGTGTGGGCCTCGTCCGACGAGGTTCCCCTCACGTGGATGAACTCCGTGATCGACGGCCGTTCCGTCACCCCGCGCAACGGCTATCAGGTGGAGGTCAACGCCTTGTGGTACAACGCCGTCCGCTACGCTCTCCGGCTGGCCGGCGAGGCGGGCGACACGAAGTTCGTGAAGGCGTGGGAGAAACTGCCCGAACGCACCGCGGCGTCGTTCAACGAACTCTTCCGCCTGCCCGAAGGCTACCTGGCCGACTGCGTGGGCTGCGACGGCGCCAACACGGACATCCGCCCGAACATGATCGTCGCCTGCGGGCTGCCCTACAAGATGCTCGACGAGCAGACCCAGCTGGAGGTGATCCGCACAGTGCGGCAGCACCTCCTCACGCCGAAGGGCCTGCGCTCGCTCTCGCCCCGCAACCCGCTTTACAAGGGTTCGCAGGAGGGTACGCCCGCCGAACGCGACTTCGCGGGCAAGAACGGGTCGGTATGGCCGTGGCTGCTGTCGTTCTACGTCAGCGCCTGCTTCGACATCGACGGCGACGCCTTTCTGCCGCAGGCCGAGGAGATTCTCGCCGGATTCGAGGAGGACATCCAGACCTACGGCATCGGTTCGATCGGCGAACTGTTCAACGCCGATCCTCCGTTCGCGCCGCGCGGAGCCATTTCGCAGGCGTGGAGCGTCGCGGCCGTGCTGGACATCTACGGCATGATCCTCGCACGCAAACCGGAAGAGACGCCCGGAAAGTCGGAAAAACCCACAAAAAAAGCGAATCCGAAGACTGCGAAGGCCGCAAAAAACGTTGGTAAGGAGAAGGTTGCCGCGAAGGCCGCGAAGGCCGTGAAACCCGCGGCAAAGGCCGCCGCGAAGAGGACGGCCGCCAAAAAGACAACGAAGAAGAAAACGACGGAAAAAACGAAATAACGAATACGGCCCGGGCGCACAATGTGAAAGAGAGTTGTGCCGGATGGCGAGGCTCCTTCCGAGGGGAGGGGTTCGAAGCGGAATCTGACTTACGGACACGGCCGGGCGCCGTGAAGGGATGCGGAGAGGAAGCGCACAGGCGGCAAAATGAAACAACAAAAAGATAAGGTATGAGAGTTTTAATGTTCGGATGGGAGTTTCCGCCCCACATTGCAGGCGGGCTGGGAACGGCCTGCTACGGAATGACCCGCGGACTGGCGCGCAACGGCGTAGACGTCACTTTCATCGTCCCGCACGCCTACGGCGACGAGGACCAGCGTTTCACGCACGTCGTGAACGCCAGCGACGTGGAGGCCTTGTACGGTTCGACGGGCAGCGGCGCGGACGACATTCTGGAGAAGATGTCGTTCATCCACATCGACTCGAACATGGTCCCCTATATCTCCCCCGAGGAGTACGAGTCCTACCACGAGCAGTACGTCAAGTCGGGGCGGAAGACCTGGTCGACGACCGATGCCTGGAAACAGCGCTACACCTTCTCGGGCAAGTACGGCGCCAACCTCATGGAGGAGGTGGCGCGCTACGCCGTGGTCGCCGCGCAGGTGGCCAGGGACCTCGAAGGACAGTTCGACGTGATCCACGCCCACGACTGGCTCACCTACTACGCGGGCATCGCCGCCAAACGCGTCTCCGGGAAGCCGCTGGTGGTGCACATGCACGCCACGGAGTACGACCGCTCGGGCGAGAACGTCAACACGCAGGTCTACGCCATCGAGCGGGCCGGCATGCACGCCGCCGACCGCGTGATCGCCGTTTCGAACCTCACGCGCAACATCGTCATCAACCGCTACGGCGTTCCCGCCGAAAAGATCGTCACGGTGCACAACGCCGTGCGCTTCGCCCAGAACAGCGGCAAGGTTCCCGAGCGGGGCGTCACCGACAAGGTCGTGACCTTCCTGGGACGCATCACCTACCAGAAAGGCCCCGACTACTTCGTCGAGGCGGCCGCCAAGGTCCTCAAGCGGATTCCCGACGTGCGGTTCGTGATGGCCGGCTCGGGCGACATGATGAACCACGTCATCCGCCGCGTGGCGCGGCTCGGCATCGCCGACCGTTTCCACTTCACGGGGTTCCTCCGCGGGGAGGACGTGCACAAGATGTTCCAGCTGTCGGACGTCTACGTGATGCCCTCCGTCTCGGAGCCTTTCGGCATCTCGCCGCTGGAGGCGATGCGCTCGAACGTCCCGGTGATCATCTCCAAGCAGAGCGGCGTGGCCGAAGTGCTGGACTACGCCGTGAAGGTGGACTACTGGGACGTGGACGCCCTGGCCGACGCCATCTACGGACTGATCAAATACCCCGCCCTGTCGGGCATGTTCGCCTCGAAGGGTCTCGAAGAGGTGACCAACCTCAAGTGGAACGACGCCGCGGCGAAGATCAAATCGGTGTACGAAGCCGTGATCGAAGAGAATAAGAAACAATTAAAATAGCAACCCGCATGAAAACCGTCTGTCTTTATTTTCAGGTGCATCAGCCCTGGCGTCTGAAGAAATACCGCTTCTTCAACATGGGCAAGGACCACAACTACCTGGACGACCTCATGAACCGTTCGATCATGCAGAAGGTCGCCCGCCAGTGCTACCTGCCGATGAACGCCCTGCTGCTCAAGCTCATCAGGGAGAACAAGGGCAAGTTCCGCTGTTCGTTCTCGATCACGGGCATCGCCATCGAACAGTTCCGCGCCTTCGCCCCCGAAGTGCTCGACTCGTTCAAGGAGCTTGCCGCGACGGGCTGCGTGGAGTTCCTCGCCGAGACCTACTCCCACTCGCTGGCCTCGCTGGCTTCGAAGGAGGATTTCACGGAGCAGGTCAAACTGCACACGAACCTTATCAAAAAGGAGTTCGGGGTGAAACCCACCGCTTTCCGCAACACGGAGCTGATCTATTCGGACGAGATCGGCGCGATGGTCGCCGGCATGGGCTTCCGCACGATGCTGGCCGAAGGAGCCAAGCACGTGCTGGGGTGGAAATCGCCCAACTACGTCTACGCCAACGCCATCGACCAGAAACTGCGCCTGCTGCTGCGCAACTACAAACTCTCGGACGACATCGCTTTCCGCTTCTCGAACAAGAGCTGGGACCAGTGGCCCCTGACAGCCGACAAGTACGTGCAGTGGCTCGCCTCGGACGAGACGCCGGGCGAGGTCATCAACCTGTTCATGGATTACGAGACCTTCGGCGAGCATCAGAACGCCGACACGGGCATCTTCGAATTCATGCGCGCGCTGCCCAAGGCGATCCTCGCCAGGAAGAACGGCCTGGAGTTCGCCACGGTGACCGAGGCCGCGAAGAAGCACCAGCCCGTCGCCGTGCTCCACTGTCCGCACGTGATGTCGTGGGCCGACGAGGAGCGCGACGTGACGGCCTGGCTGGGCAACGAATTGCAGAACGAGGCTTTCTCGAAGCTCTATGCCCAGAAGGAGAAGGTCGCGGCGCTGAAAAATCCCGATTTCGATTATGTCTGGAGTTTCATGCAGACCTCCGACCATTTCTACTACATGGCCACCAAGTGGCTGTCGGACGGCGACGTGCACTCCTACTTCAACCCCTACGATTCGGCCTACGACGCCTTCATCAACTACATGAACGTCCTCTCGGACTTCATCATCGAGCTGGACAAGGCGGTGGCTGCCAAGGCGGCGAAAAAACGGGCCTGACGCCCCGACGGACAACCAGAAAACGGGTCTCTGCGGAGGCCCGTTTTTTTATTTCGCAAAACGGCGCGCGGCATGTACAACGGATGCTTTATTTGCTTACATTTGGCGCATCGAAAACACACATGCATGAATAGCGTCTTCATCCTGCTGAACAGCCTCAACGACTGGAAACCCTACTGCGAAACCGATTCGCTGATGACCGTCACCGACTACCTCGAACACCGTTACGGGGAGCGGACGCCCAAGCTGGTCATCAACCTGAGCGACGAATACGGCTACAACTCCGAAGGCTACTATTGCTCGCTGCTGGCCCAGGCCCGGGGACACCGGGTGCTGCCGGGCGTCGAGACGCTCAACAAGCTCGAATCGGGCGCCGGAATCCGCATGAACCGCAACCTGCAACAGCTCTGCCAACAGTGGATCGAACGCAACCGCATCACCGACGAAACCTGGCAGCTGAACATCTACTTCGGAACCTGCCGCGAGAAGGGTCTGGAGAAGATCGCGCGGTTCATCTTCGACCACTACCCCTGCCCGATCCTGCGCGTGACGATGAACAACCACGCCCGCAACCAGATCGAGTCGGTGCAGGCCCTTTCGCTGCGCCAGCTCTCGGAGAGCGGGCAGGACGATTTCGCCAATGCGCTCGACTGCTTCAACAAGAAGGTATGGCGCTCGCCGCGCTCGGCCAAGCCCGCACGCTACAACCTCGCCATCCTCTACGACCCGGACGAAAAATTCCCGCCCAGCGACAAGGACGCCCTCAACAAGTTCCTCGAAGTGGCCCGGAAAATGAACATCCACGCGGAGCTGATCACCGAGGAGGAAGCCACGCGGCTGATGGAGTTCGACGCGCTGTTCATCCGCGCCACCACAGCGCTCAACCACTACACCTTCCGCCTCGCGCAGCGTGCCGCGATGAACGACATCGCCGTGATCGACGATCCCGAGTCGATCATCCGCTGCACGAACAAGGTCTACCTCTGCGAGCTTTTCGAAAAGGCCCGCATCCCGGCCCCGGCCTCGCAGCTGCTGTTCCGCAGCAACGAATACTCCTTCGGCGAGATCAGCGAACGCCTCGGCGCGCCCTTCATCCTCAAGATTCCCGACGGATCGTTCTCGGTGGGCATGCACAAGGTGGCCAGCGACGAAGAGCTGCGCGCGGCGCTCGACGAGATGTTCCGCCACTCGTCCGTGCTGCTGGCCCAGGAGTTCATCCCCACGGAGTTCGACTGGCGGATCGGCCTCCTGGACGGCGAACCGTTGTTCGCCTGCAAATACTACATGGCCAAGGGCCACTGGCAGATCTACAACCACGCCCACGACGACACGGGCCGCAACCTGTGCGGCGCATGGGAGACCGTACCCATCTACAAGGCGCCGCAGAAAGTGCTCGACACCGCCGTAAAGGCCGCGGCGCTGATCGGCAAGGGATTGTACGGCGTGGACCTGAAACTCATCAACGGCAGGGCCGTGGTGATCGAGATCAACGACAACCCGTCGATCGACCACGAAGTCGAGGACGCCGTGCTGGGCGACGAACTTTACTACCGCATCCTCAACCACTTCGTCCACTGCCTCAACCGCCTCCACGCGCAATGAACCCCGCAGTCGGAATACGTCCCGCGACGGCCGGGGACCTCGACGCCGTGGAGTGCGTCGAGCGGCGTTCATTCCCGGAAGGGGAGGCCTTCACGCGGCGGCAGCTGCGCTACCTGCTGACGCATGCGCAGGGAGCGTCCTACGCCGCCACCCGCGACGGTGCGGTCGTCGGCTACATTTCATTGCTGATGCGGCGCACGGCGCAAAACCTCCGCATCTACTCCGTGGCGGTGGACCCCGCGGCGCGCGGCTGCGGAGCCGGACAGGCGTTGCTGGACGCCGCTATCGCGCTGGCCCGGCGGCTCGGGCTGCGTGAAGTGACGCTCGAAGTGCGCACCGACAACGACTCTGCCATAAGGCTTTACGCCCGCAACGGCTTCCGCCCCGGAAAACTGCTGCGCGGCTACTACCCCGACGGCACGGACGCACGGCGGATGTCGTTCAGGACCTCCTGCGGCCGTCCAGAATAGCCTCCTTGTTCGCCTCGGCCCATTCCACCAGTCCGAAAATATGCGGCAGGAGACTCCCGCCCCGCTCCGTAAGACGGTATTCCACCCGCGGCGGAACCTCGGCGTAGACTTCGCGGCGGATCATTCCGTCGGTTTCGAGCATCCGCAGCGTGACGGTCAGCATGCGGTGCGAAATGTCGCCCAGCGTGCGGTGGATCTCGCTGAAGCGCATCACGCCGTTGGCATTCAACGTCAGCAACACCAGCATCGACCACTTGTCCCCCAGGCGGCACAGCACGTCCCGGACCGGGCAGGAACCCGTGGGCGTGAAATTTTTCAATTTTTTCTCCGGCTCCATCCGTTTGGTATCCAGCAATGGTTACACGCATGTAACCATCTCATTTTTAAGTGCATTATTGCTTTTACGGGCTGTTTGCCCTATCTTTGTACGCAAAGATAACAAACTTACCGAAAATAACCATTATACCACTAAAAGAATTGCAATCATGGCAAAAAAAGCAGCTGTCGTGGCCGTGAATCCCGTGAACGGGATGGGCCTGTTCCAGTATCTGGAAACGTTTTTCGAAAACAAGATTCCCTGCACCGTGTTCGCCGTGGCCGAAAGCCGCGAGATCCGCACCAACTCGGGCATCGGCCTGACGGCCGACGACGTGATCGCCAACCTAAAGGGTCACGAAGAGGAGTACGACGCTCTGGTGTTCGCCTGCGGCGACGCCGTGCCGGTCTTCGCGCAGCATGCCGGCGAGCCTTGGAACAGGGACCTGATGGAGGTGCTGAAAACCTTCGGGGAGACGGGCAAACCGATGATCGGCCACTGCGCCGCAGGGATGATGTTCGGATTCGCAGGCGTCGCCGCCGGACGGCGCGTCGCCGTGCACCCGATGGCCAAGGCCGCCGTGACGGGCCCCGTGGCGACGGACGCCCCGTTCGAAATCGACGGCAATTTCTTCACCGCGCAGGAGGAGCACGCCATCCCGGCGATGATCGGCCGCGTAGTCGAAGCGCTGAAATAGCGGCGTGTCATAGCGGACACCCGCGAGCCGCCACCTGAAAAACAAGGTTCGGTTTTTTGATTTTAGAGGAGCGGATTTTATCCTGACGCAGTTCGACCCGGACGGGACATACAAACGTATTTTCCGTTCGGGCCGGACAAGGCAGGGCGGAAGAGGCCCTGTAAAATCGAAAACTATCCTTTCCGCTTGTAACGCGAGGGCGAAGTTCCGGTGTGCTGTTTGAAATACTTGCCGAAGAAGGACTGCGTCGAGAAATTGAGGTGGTAGGCGATCTCCTGAATGCTCATTCCGGAATACTTGAGCAGGGCCTTGGCTTCGAGGATCACCGACTCGTCGATCCACCGCGCGGCGGTCTTGCCGCTCACCTCCTTCACCACGGACGAGAGGTATTTGGGCGTGATATTGAGCTGCTTGGCGTAGAAGCTCACGTTGCGCTCCCTCTTGTTGTACTGTTGCAGCAGCGACATGAACTCGTCGAACAGCACCTCGCAGCGCCCCTGCTTCATCTCGCCGGGCTGCTCGCGCTGGTTGATCTCGGTGATGATGTAGAACGCCGTGGTGAAGAGCGTGCGGATGATCTCGTGGCGGTAACGCTCCTTGTCGCTGCGCAGCATGGTCTTGATGAGCTGGAACAACTGGCGGATTTCGTCCACGTCCTGCGGCGTGACCTCCAGCACGGGGGCCTTGCCGAAGCGCATGTAGACCGGCAGCGAGGTCGAGAGGTCGATCTGGATCTCGTTGACGAACGATTTCGAGAAGGCCAGCAGGTAGGCCGCGGCGTTCGACGAACACTTGATTGTGCGGATGATCGAATCGGGGTTGAAAAAGACGATCGTGTTGGGCTTGATGCTGTAATTCTGCATGTCGATCGACACGGTGGCCTCGCCCGTCATCATAATGATGGCCGTAAAGCCGTCGATCGAGGTCGGATAATCGGCCGTGGTGTTCTTGTCGGCCGTGAGTGCGGAAATCACCAGATCGTCCGAAAGGTAAAAGACGTCGCTCATCTCCTTCTTGATCCGGGAGATGGAGACCTTGCGCAAACTTTCGCGTCCTCCGCTGCGCGCCGTTTTGCCGTTATCCGCCATATCGTCGTAATTTTTCCGGCAAAAGTATGAATTTTCGCAGAATCAAACAAGCCGGACCGTAAAAATCAGGAATTGCCCGAGGCCTGTTTGGCGCACATCACGCGCAGGCCGCCCGCCAGACACTCGATGTGCAGCGGGAATTCGGCGCCCTTCTGCCCGTCGACGTCCGTGGGTTCGTTGACCGACGAACGGATGTCGATCCGCCGCGCCCGGAGGTGGCGGACGATCTTCGGGCTGCCGCCCGCCAGATAGCGGCACATGGCCAGCGTCGAACGAAAGAAATTCTTCTTCTCCAGCAGGATGCAGTCGAACAGCCCGTCCTTGATCGACGACCGCCGCGCCAGGTGGAAACCGCCCGCCGTCTCGCCGTTGAAGATCAGCACCATCAGCGACCGCAGGTCGAACCGCTCGCCGTCGGCCTCGATCTCCAGCGGCACGGCGTGCATCGTGCGGAACTCCTTGACCCCCTCGATGATATAGGCCAGCTTGCCGATCTTGTGCTTGCGTTCGTCGGGCGTGCGCTGCGAGGTGGTCGTGAAGATGCCGAACGAAAAGATATTGACGAAATACAGGTCGTTCACCCGCCCGCAGTCGACCCGCTCGACGCTGCCCGACGCGATCTGCCGCGCCGCTTCGAGCGGCTCGCGCGACATGCCGACCGCCCCGGCGAAATCGTTGGCCGTACCGGCCGGAATCACGCCGATGGGAATGTCCAGCCCCTTGCGTTTCATGGCGTTGACCGCATAGTTCACCGTGCCGTCGCCGCCGGCGACGACCATCAGGTCGATGGTCTCGTTGCCGTCGAACGGATTGACCGTAAAGTCGATCCGCTGCGGTGTGACGTCGTAGCCGTAGGCCTGAAAAATCGTACTGATGCACCCGACGTTGCGGGCGATTTTGCCCTTGCCCGATTCGGGATTGTAGAGGAATACCGCTGTTTTCATTTATCTCGCTATTTCAGAATCAACGCTTCCATGGCCGGCGAGACGTACTCCTCGTACTCTCCGCCGTCACCCGCCAGGATGAAGTACGCCTTCACGCCGGGCATCCGTTCCACGGCCGCCAGCGCATCGTCGGCGCCCATCGCCAGGAACATGGTCCCCAGCGCGTCGGCCTCGGCGCAGGTCGGAGCCGCGACGGTCACCGACAGCAGGCGCGACAGGGCGCTGCGCCCCGTGCGGGGGTCGATGGTGTGGGCGACCTTGTTGCCCTCCCCGTCGAGGTAGAAACGGCGGTAGTTGCCCGAGGTGGCCAGCCCGCCGCCGGTCATCTGAATCCGTTTCTGGAGGTATTCGCCGTCCGACATGTTGCCGTCGAAAGGCGTTTCGACGCCGATGCGCCACGCCCGGCCCTGCCGGTTGAGTCCCCGGCAGCGGACCTCGCCGCCGATGTCGACGATGTAGTTTTCAGCCCCGTATTTCTCGACCAGTCCGGCCAGCAGATCGACCGTATAGCCTTTCGCCACGGAGTTGAAGTCCAGCTGCACGCGCGGATCGTCCTTCACCAGCCGCCCTCCCTCGACACGGACCTTTTCGCGGCCCACGAATTCGAGGATCGAATCGACGTTCGGGTTTTCGGCGCGCTCCCGGCCGGCGAAGCCCCACGCCTCGACCAGCGGCTTGACGGTCACGTCGTAACGCCCGTCGCTCAACGCGCCGATGCTGTCGGCCAGATGCAGGTTGAAGGCGATATGACGGTCGACGCTGTCGGTCTCGTTGCGGTTCAGACGGCTCACAAGCGACGTCGAATCGTAAATCGACATCGACGCCTTGGCCTCGCGGTCCAGCTCCATGACGGCCGCATAGAGACGCTGCCGCGAGACGCCCTTCACGTCGGCCACCACATGCAGCGTCGTGCCGAGCATCGTCCCGTCGACGGTGACGAAATCCGGCTCGCTCCCGCAGCCGCACAACACCGCGGCGACAAGCGCGGCGAAAGTTCCGCGCACACCCGTTTTCCCCATAATTTTCACTTGTTTAGCCGCAAAAATACGATTTTCTCGATTAATTTGTTATTTTTAGACGCCAAATTGAAAATAATTGTGAATTATGAATTATGAATTATGAATTATTTCGTACCTTTGCGGAACGCTCTGGCGTTATCCACGGTAAGGGGGATGCGTCGTAGAGTGGAACGTAAAATAAATTTACACAATGGCTTATTTAACAGCTGAGAAAAAGCAGGAGCTTTTCGGCCAGTACGGCAAGTCTAACACCGACACGGGTTCGCCCGAAAGTCAGATCGCGTTGTTTTCCTACCGTATCAGCCACCTTACGGAACACCTCAAAAGCAACAAGCACGACTTCGGAACCCAGCGCGCGCTGCTGCGCCTGGTCGGCAAGCGCCGCGCGTTGCTGGAATACCTGAAGGAGGTCGACATCGAGCGCTACCGCGCAATCGTGAAGACGCTGAATCTCCGCAAGTAGTCCCGAGGAAGAAATGAAGGCAATTCCCGAGAGGGGTTGCCTTCATTTTCGTTGCGAAAAACAATTCGAAAACATTATTAGGTTTAAAATTTTTATGGAAGAAAAGAAGCTGTACAACGCAGTCCGCAAGATCATCACGCTGGCCGACGGTCGCCAGATCGAGATCGAGACGGGCAAACTGGCCAAGCAGGCCGACGGCTCGGTCGTCGTCAAGATGGGCGACACGATGCTGCTCGGAACCGTCGTGGCCGCAAAGGATGCAAAACCCGACACCGATTTCATGCCCCTCCAGGTCGAATACAAGGAGAAGTACGCCGCCGTAGGCCGCTTCCCCGGCGGTTTCATGAAGCGCGAAGCGCGCGCCAACGACAGCGAGGTGCTCGTCGCCCGCCTGATCGACCGCGCCCTCCGGCCCCTGTTCCCCGCGGATTACCACGCCGAAGTCTACGTGACGGTCAACCTCATCTCGGCGGACAAGGATATTCAGCCCGACGCGCTGGCCGGTCTGGCCGCCTCGGCGGCGCTGGCCGTATCGGACATTCCCTTCGGCGGCCCCATCTCGGAGGTCCGCGTCGTACGCCGCAACGGCGAATACGCCATCAACCCCACCTATTCGGAGATGCCCGAATGCGACCTGGACATCATGGTCGGCGGTACGATCGACAACATCCTGATGGTCGAGGGCGAGATGAAGGAGGTTTCGGAAGAGGTGATGCTCGGCGCCATCAAGTTCGCGCACGAGGAGATCAAGAAGCACTGCGCCGTACAGATCGAGCTGTCGAAGGAGCTGGGCAAGGACGTGAAACGCACCTACTGCCACGAGGTCAACGACGAAGAACTGCGCCAGACGATCATCAGAGAGCTTTACGACAAGGCCTACGCCATCGCCACGAGCGGCACGATGAAGCACGAGCGCGAAGACAAGTTCAACGCGCTCGAAGCCGAGTTCGCAGCCCGCTATTCGGAAGAGGAGCTGATCGAGAAGGCACCGCTGATCCACAAATATTTCCACGACGACGTGCAGAAGAAGGCCATGCGCAACATGATCCTCGACGAAGGCGTCCGTCTCGACGGCCGCAAGACCGACGAGATCCGCCCGATCTGGTGCGAGGTGGGCTACCTGCCCGCAGCCCACGGCTCGGCGATCTTCACCCGCGGCGAAACGCAGTCGCTGACGACCGTTACGCTCGGCACGAAACTCGACGAAAAGGTCAAGGACGAGGTGCTCGTGCAGGGCACCGAGCAGTTCGTGCTACACTATAACTTCCCGCCCTTCTCGACGGGCGAAGCCAAGGCCGCCCGCGGCCTCTCGCGCCGCGAAATCGGCCACGGCCACCTGGCATGGCGCGCCCTGAAGCCGATGATTCCGCTGGGCGAGGACAACCCCTACGCCGTGCGCGTCGTGTCGGACATCCTCGAGTCGAACGGCTCGTCGTCGATGGCCACGGTCTGCGCCGGAACCCTCGCGCTGATGGACGCCGGCGTGAAGCTCCGCAAACCCGTGTCGGGTATCGCCATGGGTCTGATCTCCGATTCCGAGACCGGCAAATGGGCCGTGCTGTCGGACATCCTGGGCGATGAGGACCACCTGGGCGACATGGACTTCAAGGTGACGGGAACCAAAGACGGCATCACCGCCACGCAGATGGACATCAAGGTCGACGGACTCTCCTACGAGGTGCTGGCCGCCGCGCTGGAGCAGGCCCGCAAAGGCCGCATGCACATCCTCGGCAAACTCACCGAGTGCATCGCCGAGCCGCGCGAGGACTACAAGCCCTGCGTGCCGCGCATCGTGCAGATCGTCATTCCGCAGGATATGATCGGTCCGGTTATCGGCCCGGGCGGAAAGGTGATCCAGGACATCCAGAAGACCACCAACACCACCATCACCATCACGGAGGTGGACAACAAGGGCATCGTGGACATCTTCGGCATCGACAAGGAGGCCCTCGACGGAGCGCTGGCCCGCATCAAGGCCATCGTAGCCATCCCCGAAGTGGGCGAGACGTACCACGGCAAAGTCCGCTCGATCGTCGCCTTCGGCGCGTTCGTCGAGATCATGCCGGGCAAGGACGCCCTGCTCCACATCTCGGAGATCGACTACAAGCGTTTCGAGACCATGGAGGAGACGGGTCTGAAAGAGGGCGACGAGATCGACGTCAAGCTGATCGGCGTAGACCCCAAGACCAACAAGCTCAAACTGTCGCGCAAGGCGCTTCTGCCCAAGCCCGAAGGCTATGTGGAACGTGAGCGCCGTCCGCGTCCCGAGCGCGGTGAGCGTGGCGAACGCCGCGACCGCGGCGAACGCCGGGAGCGCCACGAGCACAAAGAGGAATAAAAAGACTGTTAATGTGGATATTTCGGACGGAAATCAACGCTTTTTTCCGTCCGGAATATTGCATAATCAGCAAGAGTTTTCTATATTTGCGCTGTTCCGCAGCCCGGCAAGCGCCTGCACGGACGGACAACGAAGAACGGACAGCGGGCGGACAGAGAGGCGGCGGAACGAACGAAAGAGGCAAACAAATTCAAAATAAACACATTAACTTTTACCTATTATGAAAAACTTAATGAAATTGAGCGTTGTGCTCGTAGCTGCCGCACTGGCATTCTCGAGCTGCAACTGCTTCAAGAAGATGGCCAAGAACCGGGACGACATCAAGCTGACGGTCACCCCCGAGATCCTGACGCTGAACAACGGCACGGTTGCCGCAGACATCAATGTAACCTTCCCCGTTGAGTATTTCAACAAGAAAGCTATCATCAAAGTTACTCCCGTCATCGTATTCGAAGGCGGCGAAGTGGCCGGCGCCACCCAATACTACCAGGGTTCGAAGGTAGACGAGAACTATGCAGTCGTAGACATGAGCAACGGCGGCAATTACACGCAGCACGTCGAATTCCCGTACGATCCCCGCATGGACCAGTGCGCCCTGCAGCTCCGCGCCGAGATCAAGTGCCCGAAAGGCAAGGCCAAGGAGTTCGTGCTCGTCAACCTGAACACCGGCGCCATCCCCACCAAGGAGCAGGCTGCCGTGCTGGCCGGCAACGACGCCGCTGCCAAGGCTGCCATCGCCAAGGAATTCGGCCTGACGGTAGCTTACGGCCTGAACACCCTGCAGAAGGACCTCAAGTACGGCGACCTGATGGATCAGATGGCCAACAACTACAAGAAGGTCACCACGGTAGTCGACAAGACCGACCTGCTCTACGCCATCAACTCGTCGGTCGTGACGAAGAAGAACGAGAAGAACGCCAACCTCGGCGCATTCAAGGAGAACGTGGACAAGAACCTCACGAACGACCGCGCCACGCAGAACATCGCCGTGAAGGGCTACGCTTCGCCCGACGGTCCGGTGAAGTTCAACGACACGCTTTCGAAGAAGCGCAGCGAATCGGGTAAGAAGGTCGTTGCCAAGCTGCTCAAGGACGCCGGTCTGGACATCGACGCCGCCGCTTACGGCGAAGACTGGGACGGCTTCAAGGAGCTGGTCGAGAAGTCGGACATCAAGGACAAGAACCTCATTCTCCAGGTGTTGAGCCTCTACAACTCGCCCGCAGAGCGTGAGACCGAGATCAAGAACATGTCGACCGTATTCAACGAGCTGAAGAAGGACATCCTTCCCGAACTGCGCCGCTCGCAGATCGTCAACAGCACCGACCTCCAGGGTCTGACCGACGCCGAGATCATGGCTGCATACCGCAACGGCGGCGACCTGACCGTAGAGCAGTACCTCTATGCCGCCCAGGAGCTGGCCAACGGAGCCGAGGAGCAGGTTGCCATCCTGACCGCCGCTTCGAAGAAGTTCAACGACGCCCGCGTATGGAACAACCTCGGCGTTGCCCAGACGCAGGCCGGCGACAAGGCCGCCGCTCTGAAATCGTTCGAGAAGGCTGCCAAGCTGGATTCGTCGAAGGAGCTGAGCAAGAACCTGCTGCTCGCCAACCTGGCTAACGGCAACACGGCAGAGGCCAAGAAGTACGCCGCAGCCGCCGACGCCCAGGCCAAGGCTGCCATGGCTGCCGCCGAAGGCGACTACAAGGCTGCCGCCAAGAACCTCGAAGGCTACAACGCAGCCATCGCCCTGGTTCAGTCGAACGATCTGGCCGGCGCCAAGAAGGCCATCGCCAAGGACAACTCGGCCGACGCCGACTACCTGCGCGCCGTTATCGCCGCCAAGGAAGGCGACCTGAAGACCGCAGAGGCCCAGCTGAAGAGCGCTGTTTCGAAGAATCCCGCGCTGGCCCAGAAGGCCGCCAAGGACATCAACCTGAAGGCGCTGAAGAAGTAATCGGCTTCATCGGATAAAAAAGAGTCTGGCCCGAGAGGGTTCAGGCTCTTTTTTTGCATCCTGCCCCGTGTGCCCCGCAGCAAAAGCGCAGGCGCATCCGTTTTTCGGAGAAGCGGCCCGGTGCCATCCCCGGTGCCGCGTCCGGGCGGCGGCCGATGTCGGACACCGTTAAAATAATTGATCCGGAAACGATGCGGGATCGAATAATTTTTCTAATTTTGTAAAAAACACGATCGTATGGAATACGCCAACCATCTGAAAGAATACGCCCCGGCGTGGAGCGCATCGCAAGTCGACGAAGAGGTCGCACGCATCCGCAAGGCCGCAGAGGCCCGCAACCACAACACCGAGGTCTACAAATTCTGCTACTCGGCCATCGACCTCACGACGCTGTCGTGCAACGATTCGGTGAAATCCGTCACGGAATTCGCCCGCAAGGCCGCGGAGTTCTACCAAAAATACCCCCACATTCCCAACGTGGCTTCGATCTGCATCTATCCCTCGTTCGTCGAGACCGTGGGGCTGGCCGTGGACGGCACGCCGATGAAGATCACGAGCGTCGGCGGGGGATTTCCCGCGGCGCAGACCTTTCTCGAAGTGAAGGCCCTCGAAGTGGCGATGGCCGTGGAGAACGGCGCCGACGAGGTGGACATCGTCCTCAACGTGGGGCGCATGCTCACGGGCGAATACGACGAGGCGGCCAACGAGGTGGAGGTGATCCGCACGGAGATGGACGACGATGTGGTGCTGAAGGTGATCATCGAGTCGGGAGCGCTGAAAACCCCCGAGCTGATCCGCAAGGCGTCGCTGCTGTCGATGCTGGCAGGGGCCGATTTCGTGAAGACCTCGACGGGCAAGATCGACGTGGCCGCAACGCCCGAGGCCGCCGTGGTGATGTGCCAGGCGATCCGGGACTACTACGACAAAACGGGCCGCAAGGTCGGCTTCAAGGCCGCAGGCGGGGTCCGCACGGCCGAAGACGCCGCGCTCTACTACACGATCGTCGAGGAGATACTCGGCAAAGAGTGGCTCACGACGGAGTTGTTCCGCATCGGAGCCTCTTCGGCCGCGAACAACATTCTTTCGGCCATCGAAGGCTCGGAGGTCAAATACTTCTAACCGGCGCGAAACCGGCTGGCGGAGATCTGCGGAACCCTTTCTCTCGGACCGCCCCGTCCTGACGCACGAAAAACGGCGGCCCCTTGCGGGGCCGCCGTTTCATACATACCGATCCCGGCTTACGGAAGCGAATCCGTAATTTCGATGCTCAACGAATCGACCGTCCCCGCAGCCGGAACGCCTTCGGCCGGAACGTCGAGTTCGGCGGGCGAGATCAGGTGCGGAGGTTCCGCGGCCGGCTCGACGCCGTTCAACAATTCATCGCGCCGCACCATCGACTGGAAGTTGTCGCGCCGGATGGCCGCAACGACGATAATGACGACTACCGCCACGGCCACGATAATACCGATCAGTTTTTTAATCATTTTCATTCTCCTCCTTTAAGATCCCGATGGCGCGTACGACGACGTTGTCCACGGGATAGATGTTTGCGTAAAAACCATTGTCCTCCAACGCCGTATTGCGGCCGATATAGGCCCGGAGCTGGGCCTCGATCAGCCTCCGCGAACGGGCGATGTCGCCGTAGCGCGGCGCAACGCCCTTCCGGGCGGCATAGCGGACGAAATCATCCACAAGGGTCTTGTCGCTGTCGAGCAGCGCCTGCAACTCATCAATGGTCTTCACCGCATTGAGCGCCTCACGGTGACGGTCGGCATACTCGATCGTATAGCGGTAGAGGATGTTGCGGCCCGCCACCTCGACGAAATACTTCGTCACGTCGGTCGTATCGGCCGGAATGAACACATCCGGCATGATGCCGCCGCCTCCGTAGACCACCTTTCCGCCCGGCGTCACCCGCTTGAGCGAGTCGGCGAAATGGATGCTGTCGGCCGAGAAAAACTCGTTGTTCCGGTAACGGTTCCAAAGATCCTCCTCGTAGTCCGCGTCGTCCCCGATCGTGTAGGGCTTCTGGATCGAGCGGCCCGTCGGCGTATAGTAGCGCGCCGTGGTCAGCCGCAGGGCCGATCCGTCGCTGTACGGTATCTGACGCTGTACGAGACCCTTGCCGAACGAACGACGACCAATAATCGTACCACGGTCGTTGTCCTGCAACGCTCCGGCGAGAATTTCGCTCGACGAGGCGCTTCCCTCGTCGATCAGCACCACGACCTCCATGTTCTGCGCCGAGCCTTTGCCGTCGGCGTATTCGCGCAGCTGTTCGTGACGGCGGTCCTCGGTGTAGACGATCAGCTGGCCCTCGTGCAGAAACTCGTTGGCCACGGCGATCGCCTGATCGAGGAACCCGCCGGAATTGCCCCGCAGGTCGAAAATCAGTTTCGTCACCCCTTCGGCGCGCAGCGATGCCAGCGCCTTGCGGAATTCGTCGAAAGTGGTCCGCGCGAACTGCCCCAGCTTGACGTACCCCACGCCGTCGGCGATGCGGAAGGCCGATTCGATGCTCCTGATGGGAATGACGCCGCGCACGACCTCGACCTCGACCAGGTCGGAGATGCCCTGCCGTTCGAGACCGAGGCGGACCGTCGTGCCGCGCGGTCCGCGCAGCATTTTGACGACGTTGTTCTGGGGAATCTTTCGCCCGGCGACAAGCGAATCGCCGATCTCGACAATGCGGTCCCCGGCCTTGACGCCGGCCTTGTCGCTCGGGCCTTGCGGAATGACGTTCAGCACGATGACCGTGTCGGTGGCCATGTTGAAGACCACGCCGATGCCGTCGAACTCCCCTTCGAGAGGTTCGTTCAGAGCCTGCATTTCCGCGGCGGGGATATAGACCGAATGGGGGTCCAGCTCCTTGACCAGCAACGGGATGACGTGCTCGGCGAGCGAGTCCATCGACACCGAGTCGACATACTGGTTCTCGATCAGCGAGAGCGTATAGGAGAGTTTGTTGTTGGGCAGCGCCATGCGGCTGAGCATGCCCTTGAGCTGCGACGTGGTGGTGTTGCGGCCCAGATACTGGCCCAGAACGAGGCCCAGAACGACTCCCGCGGCCAGCAGCAGCGGGAAGAGGACGGTGTGTTTCGAGTTTTTGTACATCGTATGATGGCGCCAAAGACGCCGGTTCGGTATTTAAAACTTATCAGGGTTTCGGCTTGTTTTTGAAAGTATAGGTGAGACCCACCTGCAACAGCGTACGGGTCTGCACGTCGACGTTCTGCGCCCGGTTGTAGTAGAGCTGGAAACTAACCTTCGTGGAGAGGTATTTCGTCGCCTTGATTTCGAGCGTGTTTTCCCAACGCACCGTGGGATGGATCGGCAGGCGGGGCTTGTCCTTGATGTCATGCCCGACGCTGGTGTCTTCCTTGTCGGCCCACTTGTCGTAGGCCTCCAGGTACTTGGTGTAGTCGCTGATCTTGTTCTTCTGGCCGATGTCGGTAATCCAGCCGTAGAAGGAGAAGACCGTCGTGATGTAACGCAGGTAGCCCGTCTTGCCGAACGTGCGGTCGAAACCGATCTCGACCGACGAACCGCCCTCGTATTTCGAGGTCTTCTCGGGGTCCTCGATACCATAGGGATAGGCCGGCTTGATCTCCTTGCCGTCATCGCCCACCTGCCGCATGCGGATCCAGTCGCTTTCGGCAAAGGTGGCGTTCAAGGCGAGCGGAGACATGTTGACCGTGATGGGGAATTTCTTTTGAGGGCTTTTGTAGGTGATACCCAGCGAAATGTCGAGGTAACCCGGAGTCATAAACTTGCTCTTGAGGTGCTTCTTCTCCTGCTCGGAGCGCGATTTGTAACCGTTGACGAACTGGCTGCGGAATTGCAGAATTGAACCGTAAGTCCAGTTCTTCGCCATTTCGAACGCCGGGTTCACCCAAATGACGAACTCGTCCTGATTCTTGAACCATACGCCTTCGCTGTCCATGATCTTGTTGCCGCTCTCGTCGACCATCGGCTTGCCGTCCGGCCCCACGCGCTGCGTCTCGACCTTCATGCGGTTGTAACCCAGCTTGGCATTGAACTTGGTTTCGATGGAAAAGAGGTTCTTCTTGAAGATATGCCGCAGGTTGAAGGTCGCCACCAGCGCAATGGAGTTGTCACCGCCCGACACCGAGATCCAGGGATCGTTGTACGAAGTCAGCGTTCCCTGCAGGCCGCCGCCCAATTCGAGGTAGTTGCGCTCCTTGCGGATTGCGGCGCGCTCGGCCTTGTAGCGGGCGAGGCTGAAATAATCGGCATCGACGGACGTGGACTTCAGCCGGTCGCGGAACGTCACGTTCCGCCGTTCGGCATTGACTTCGTCGATTGAAATCTGGGCCGAGACCGGAACGGAGGCCCCGACGAGTGACGCCAGCGTGAGAATCAGGTAAAAATGTTTCATAACGAAGCGATTGTATTTGATTTTCAATCTACAAATTTATGAATTTATTTATAAAAACTTTAACTTTGTCTGAAAGTTAAACGGAAAGGACCAACTATGAAATATTTCGGAGCGCACGTAAGCGCTGCGGGCGGCGTGGAGAACGCTCCGGCCAACGCACACGCTATCGGAGCCGAGGGCTTCGCCCTTTTCACCAAGAACCAGCGGCAGTGGGTCGCCAAACCGCTCGCCGCGGGCGAGATCGACGCCTTCCGCGAGGCGTGCGAACGCTACGGCTACACGCCCGCACAGATTCTGCCCCACGACTCGTACCTGATCAACCTCGGACATCCCGAGAAGGAACCGCTCGAAAAATCGCGCGCGGCATTCCTCGACGAGATGCAGCGGTGCGAACTGCTGGGCCTCGACCGGCTGAACTTCCATCCCGGCAGCCACCTGCAGAAGATCACCGAGCAGGAGTCGCTCGACCGGATCGCCGAGTCGATCAACATGGCGCTCGACCGCACGCACGGCGTGACGGCGGTGATCGAGAACACCGCGGGGCAGGGTTCGAACCTCGGATTCCGCTTCGAGCACCTCGCCTACCTGATCGAGCGCGTGGAGGACAAATCGCGGGTGGGCGTCTGCATCGACACCTGCCACGCCTTCGCGGCGGGGTACGACCTCCGGACGCGCGAGGCGTGCGACGCCACGTTCGCCGAACTGGAACGCGTCGTCGGATTCGGATACCTGAAAGGCATGCACCTGAACGATGCGATGAAGATTCTGGGCAGCCGCGTCGACCGCCACACGCCGCTGGGCGAGGGCATGATCGGCATGGAATGCTTCCGCTATATCGCTTCCGACAAGCGTTTCGACGGCATTCCGCTGATCCTCGAAACCCCCGACGAAGCGCGCTGGAGCGAGGAGATCGCCAAACTGAAGGCGTTTGCCGAAGAGGCATAGAAAAGGGAGGCTCCGAAGCCTCCCTTTTGTTTTTACAACCGGTCCAGACAACTGCGGATCAGCGCGGCGCTTTCGCGCACTTCGTCCTCCGAGATCGTGAGGGGCGGCGAAATGCGGAACGCCGTGTCGCAGAACAGGAACCAGTCGCTCAGGATGCCCGCCTCCCGGAACAGTTCCATGATGCGGTAAAGTTTCGCCGATTCGCCCAGCTCGACGGCCAGCAGCAGGCCGCTGCGGCGGATTTCCCGCACGGCGGGATGATCCTTCAGCAGCATTTCATACAACGCGCCCTTCGTTTCGACCCTTTCGACCACCTTGTTGTCCACCAGGTAATTCAGCGCCGCGAGTCCCGCCGCACAGCAGACCGGATGGCCGCCGAAAGTGGTGATATGCCCCAGCGCGGGATTTTCCTGCAAGGTGTCCATCACCTCGTGACGCGCGACGAACGCCCCGAGGGGCATGCCCCCGCCGAAGGCCTTGGCCAGACAGACGATGTCGGGCGTGACGCCGTATTTCTGCATGGCGAACAGGCGGCCCGTGCGGCCCATGCCGGTCTGTATCTCGTCGAAAATCAGCAGCGCGCCGACTTCGTCGCAGCGTCTGCGCAGCGCATCCAGATAACCCGGACGGGGCGGACGGACGCCGGCCTCGCCCTGCACCGGCTCGGCCAGCACACAGGCCGTGCGGCGCGTAATGCGCTCCAGTTCGGAGAAATCGTTGAACTCCACGGCCTGCACGTCGGGCAGCAGGGGCCGGAACGCCCCCTTCCACTCCTCGCCCTCGGGCGCACCCATCATGCTCATCGCGCCGTGCGTCGACCCGTGGTAGGCGCGGCGCATGGAGACGATCTCCGTACGCCGGGTAAAACGTTTCGCCAGTTTCAAAGCCCCCTCGACCGCCTCGGCGCCCGAGTTGACGAAATAGACGCTTTCGAGCGGCGCGGGCAGCAGCGACGCGATCCTGGCGGCATACTCCACCTGCGGCGTCTCGACCAGCTCGCCGTAGACCATCACATGCATGTAGCGCGCAGCCTGCTCCTGCACGGCGCGCACCACGGCCGGATTGCCGTGACCGACATTGCTGACCGAAACCCCGGCCACGAGGTCGAAATAACGCTTGCCTTCGGGCGTATAGAAAAACGAGCCTTCGGCGCGCGCGACCTCCACCAGCATCGGCGACGGGGAGGTCTGGGCGACATGCGCCAGAAATTGTTTGCGGAGAATCATACTATTTTATCCATTTGCGCGGATTCGGGCCAGGAGCGCCGAACCGCCTATAAATCCGGGACCATACCCCGGCGTTGCAAAATCGCTTCGGAATCCTTCACGCTGCGCCGCATCCAGCGGCAGAGCGTTTCGGCCTGTTCGGCGTCGGACATCCGCCAGTTGCCGACCGTGAGGCGCATGCGCTCGGAGAGCGTGTAGATCAGGATCGCCGCCGAGGCCGAGACGTTCAGGCTCTCGACCATGCCGCACATCGGGATGCGCAGGAATTCGTCGGCCGAAGCGATCACCTCGTCGGAAATCCCGGCGTGCTCGGTCCCGAATACCAGCGCGAAAGGTCCCCGCCCGACATCGAACGTCTCGGGCGTCGCGTCCTCGCGGTGGGGCGTGGTGGCCACGATCCGGTAGCCCGCCCCCTTGAGGGCGGCGACGGCCTCGCCCGTCGAGGCGTGGCGGCGCACGTCGACCCACTGGTGCGTGCCGCGCGCAATGTCGGGATTGGGTTCAAACGGGCAGAGCGTCTCCACGGTGTGCATCTCCTGCACGCCGAACGCCTCGCAATGGCGGATCAGCGCCGCGGCATTCTGCCCGTGGTACATGTTCTCGGCCAGCACCGTCATGTAGCGCGTGCGCATGGAGACCGTCTTCCGCAAAACGGCATACCGTTCCGGCGTCATAAACCCGGCGAGGCAGGCGATGCGCTCAGCGGCGTGTGCGGCATCGGGACCGAAATCGAAGTCCGGTCCCGGGGAGTCGTTATTTGCGGTATTTTTCATCTTCATCGCGGATTTTCAGGTAGCTTTCGTAACGCGGCCAGGCGATTTCGCCCGCCTTCACGGCTTCGGTCACCGCACAGCCCGGCTCGTGGGTGTGGGTGCAGTTGTAAAAGCGGCAGGCGGGCGCAACGCGCATCATCTCGGGAAAATAGTGCCACAGCTCGGCCTCGTCGATGTCGATCAGTCCGAACCCCTTGATGCCCGGCGTGTCGATCACCGCGCCGCCTCCGGCCAGGGGGTACATCGTCGAGAATGTCGTCGTATGGCGGCCCTTGTGGTGACTTTCGGAGATTTCGCCCGTGCGGATGTCCAGCGAGGGGTCGATGGCCTGGATCAGCGTCGACTTCCCGACGCCCGAATTTCCCGAAACGAGGGTCGTGCGCCCCGCAAGCAGTTCGCGCACCTCCTCCACGCCCCGGCCCTCCCGGACCGACACCTCCAGCACCCGGTAGCCGGCCCCCTCGTAGACCGCGCGGAACTCCGCGACGGCCTCCGCGTCCTGCAGGTCGAGCTTCGACAGGAGGATCGTCACCGGGACCTTGTAGGCCTCGCAGGTCACCAGAAACCGGTCCACGAACTCCGTGGGCGTCTCGGGCGAACGCAGCGACGCCATCAGCAGCGCCTGGTCGACGTTGGCGGCGATGATATGCGACTCTTTCGAAAGGTTCGAAGCCCGGCGGATCACGTAGTTACGCCGCGGCAAGATGTCGGCGATCACATAGTCGCCCCCCTCGTCGGCCTCGCACGCCACTTCGTCGCCCACCACCACGGGATTGGTCGAACGCACCCCTTTCAGGCGCAGTCTGCCCCGGATGCGGCAGCGCACCGTCTCACCGTCGTGCAGCACGTCGTACCAACTGCCCGTCGCCCGGACCACTGTGGCTGTAAACTTTCTATCCATCGGTCTCCGTTTTTTCCTCCTGCCGGGGAACCCGCTCGCCGACCCACTCCAGAAAAGGGAAAATGGATTCGGAAAGCCACCGGACAGGCTTGTAGCTTTTCGACTGCTCGATCGTCCGCGGCCCCACGAGGCAATAATCCTCATTCAGCGCATCGAAGGCCGAGAAGAGCACGCTCAACACGAGCAGGTACTTCAAAACCGATACGGCAATGCCCAGCAGCGTGTCGGCAACGCCCAGTCCCGCAAAGTGAAAGACCTTGCGCACCACCCTGCCGGCGATCGCCACGACGAGGATCACGACGACGAGCGCCGTGACGAAACCGCCCGCGGCGGCCACTTCGTCATCGAGCCGCAGCCATCCGCCGACCTGCGCGCCGAAACGCGCCGCGATCCAAATGCCCGCCACAATCCCTGCAAGGGAGCATATCTGCACGACGAAGCCTTGGCGCCATCCGTTCCAGACGGCCAGCGCCAGCACGAGGCAGACGATTAAATCAAGCGTGTTCAATAAGCCGTTAAATTATCACCGTAAAGATACGAATTTTAAAGAAACGGCCCAAAAAAAGCATACAACGAACGATTAGGCGCAATATATATAAACATAGGTATATCGTCCTAACGTATTACATCGCGCATATTAACACTCAACGCATTACAGATGCTGCAAATGGTTTTTACGGTAAGATTAGTCCGCCCCGCCTCGATGCGGCTCAAGTTGGATCTTTCCATGTCACACCGGTAAGCCAGCTCCTGTACAGTCAGCTTGCGTTCCTTCCTCAACTCCTTGATCCTCGTAGAGATATAAAGGATTTCATCTTGATAGTTCATTCCCATTTCAAAAATTTGGACAAAAATTTTGCTGTGCAAATTTTTATATATATATTTGCACCATGCGTATCATATATGATACCAACAGAAAAGAGGGTCGTCCGAATAACAAATTGAAAACTAAATACAAACACATCTTTATTTCAACCATTTTTACTATGAAAAACAACAACTTGTTTAGAAAATTCCTGGCATTGTTCTTAACCGGAACCATGCTGGCCGGTGTCGGGTGTAAGGACTACGACGACGACATCGACGACATCAACAAAAAGATCGACGATCTAAATGCGAAAGTCGAACTGAAGGCCGATGCTTCCGCCCTTCAGACAATTTCAGACAAACTGAAGGATGTCGATTTCTCGAAATTCGTCACCGATGCCGATTTGAGCCAGGAGCTGGCAGCCTACGTCAAGGACGCCGACCTCGAAAAGAAAGTCGGAGACCTCGGGTTCCAGACCGTGAGACAGGTGCAGGATCTGATCAAAGGCCTGCAAAACGAAGCGCAGGTGAAGGCCCTGATCGAGAATCAGCTCAAAGCCGCTGACCTCTGGTCCAAAATCGGCGGCGAGGTCAAGAAAGGCATCCTCGAAGAGCTGGCCAAAAACAGCGAGCTGACCACTGCCGTGAAGAATCAGGCTGTCGCAGCCGTCCTGGCCGCCATCACCAACGACCCGGCCGTGAAGGACATCAAGACCGCCATCAGCAAAATCGCCGGCGAGGAGGCCTCCGAATTCGTCAAGGAATACATGGACGTCAACAACAAAGCCTGGATCGAGAACGTGAACTCGGCAGCCGCCGAAGCGGTAAAGAACGCCGAATCCGCATTGAGCAGGCAGATCATCAGCCTCATTTCGACGCAGGGCTACCTGAAGAAGAGCGACCTGACTGCGGAACTCGGCGCCTTCAAGCAGACCATCGCCCAACTTCAGGCCGATGTCGCTGCGCTGATCAACCGCATCCAGTCGCTGGTAAACGTTCCCGGAACCATGGATGTCAGCTATGGCGAAGCCTATACGATGATGGATTTCTACAAGGTCGGAGCCACCCCCATCGGCAACGGAATGGTCACGCTGACCTACCGCGTCACGCCTGCCTCGCTGGCCAAAGACCTCGTAGATGCCTATGCTAACGGAAAAGCGACGTTCGCTATTGTCTCCGAGCAGATAAAAACCCGTGCCGCAACGGCAACTCCCGCAGCCACCATCACCGACGCTCGGTTTATCGAGGAGGGTAAGTTCGCCGTAACCGCCACCATGTCGGCGGAAGAGCTTGGTGAGCTTTATGAGAAAGAGGGTAAATGGATCACGCTGGCCCTTTCGATCGAGAACACCGTGAATCCCGGAACCGGCGCCGAGGACGAAACCGCCTCGGAGGTAACGAACAACGTGCTGTCGAACTTCGCCAGCATCATGCCCGACGAGGCCCAAGAGATCGAACTCGGCGTTTACACCAAGGACGAGGAGCCGGTCGCCTACGACTACGCCACCATCGAAATGCCGTTCAACAAGCAGGCCGTCAGCAAGAAGACGCTGCTGGAGAATACGCAGCTGCTGGCTTCGCTCGACGGAGGCAAGACCCTGATGACGCTGGACGACGTCAACAAACTGCTTGGCTCGAAAATCAGCATCGGCGCTTACACCGTAACGCCCAAATACTACGCCGACGCCAGCCAGTCGGCCGAGATTACGGACAAAACCGAGATCGGCAAATTCATCCTGCGCGTCGACCACTCGAAACTCGTTTACGACACGAAACTCGCTACGGTGGACTTCCGTGCAGCAGGCGTTTCCGGCGACGTAGGCAAGAACGTCGTATGCGCACACAAAATCGTGATCAACGTCGACGGGAAAGCCACGACGGCAACGATCGAGGCGCCGCAGACCTACATCATCACCAACCAGGCCGGCGCGACCTTCACCTTCAAGGAGACTCCCAAACCGCTGGCATGGAGCTATGCGTTCGTCAAGAACGGCATCGCCGGGCAGACCGCCACTCCGGAAATCTCCGATAACATCTTCGGCGAAATCGCTTTGGTGAACGACATCGACCTGCCGAAGGAGGTCACCATCGAGGATATTATCACGCTGGGCAACCTCGACACGGACCGTTCGACGGTCAAGGTAGCCGGCAAGGAGGTCGACAACGATCTCGGCATCCGATTCACCGCATTCGCCAGCCAGATCGCCATGGGCGTGAAAGCCTCCGTTCAGGCAGATGCATACGAGTGGGGCAAGGCCTATGACATCGAGTATGTCTATGTATACCAGAACGTCGACTACAAACTGAAGGGCCAGATCGCCTTCGGAGCCGCCCCGGCGCCCGTCAACTACATCGTCGACAACGCCATCGGCTACGAGACGAAGAGCGTCAGCAAGACGTGGAAGGACGTTTACACAGCCAACAAGGCCGGATTCGCCAGCGAAGCGGAGTTCGCCGAGGCTATCTTCGCAGCTACGACCGATCCCGCAACGCCCGCAGGCGTAACGAAACTCTTCAACAAAGCAAATGAGAAGGGCACGGTGATCGAGAACACCAACGGCACGGCAATGACCGTCACCGCATCGACCCTGAAGGGCGTGCTGAATGCCAAGGACATCACCGCGACGGGCGACAAGTTCGAGCAGAAAGCCGAATGGACGACCTGGTACGGCCAGAAGATTTCCGTAACGTTCAACTACAATGTCACGATCCCCGACTTCAACTTGAGGTACAATGTCGGACACGTAACCGAGATCGCAGGCGTGAAGACGACCGAAGTCAAAGGTCTGGTCAACGGGACGACCAACCTCTGGGAGTGGCCCAACATCACACTGCCGACCTACTTCAACGAGGTGGACGCCGAGAAGTACGACTTTACGTTCGAAGTGACCTCCAAAGACGGCAAACCGAACAAGGGCGACAAATACGCCATCGTCAACGGCGACAAACTCGACTGGAGCGCAGCAAACCGCAACTATGTCGACATCAAGGCTGTCGTTAAGATCAAGGACACGAACATCCAGGTAGCTTCCCTGCCGCTGCGCGTGGAGATCCAGACCCCGATCAAGACGCTGGCACAGACCAAGGCTATCGAGGTCGCTTACAAGACCAACGAGGCGACTACGGCCAATATGTTCGAAAACCTCCAGTTGATCGACGCCGACGGTAAGTCGTGGATCGAATACAACAAAGACACGAAGGCCTGGGAAGCCGTTACGGTAGGCGACGGCAAGACGGCCTACGACGTATTCCAGGCAAAACCCGAAGCAGCGAAAAATACCGCCGGTATCGTATTCAAGATGAAATCGGCCGAGTATGCCGATACCCCTGCCAGCGACAAGGATGCTTCCGCATATATCAAAATCACAGACAATACGCTGACCTACGAGAACAACAGCGCCACGCTGCTGAAGGACATCATCATCAAGGTAACGCCGAGCTTCACCTACCAGTACGGCGAAATCACGGGCGAGGAGATGACGATTACCATCAAGCGCTAAAGTTCACACGCTTCGCGGTCCGGCACGGCAACCGGCTGTGCCGGCTCCGCAAAAGCGATCCTCGGCAGGGGATGACCCCCAAGGAGTTGTTTTTTAGTTAACAAGTTTCACACCCATCCCCTGCTTTTTGGCGGACCGAAGAGGCGCGGTCCGCCATTTTTTCGTACCTGTCGCCCCGATGCCGGCCGGGCGTAAAACCGGACCCCGTTCCGGCTTTGCGCCCGGCCGGCATTTCCCCTTCGGAACACAAACGGCGCAACGGCAAAGACAGATAAGTTTGATTTTCAGCCCGGCTTGTATTATCTTTGCCAAAGATAAACCCCCGCACGGATAGGCGGCGCCACGGCAAACCCCAAGCAACGCTTGGTTCTGCACCCGGCTTGCACTATCTTTGCATCATACAGCATTTAACCAGCTCTGCCATGAAAAGATACCTAACGATTCTCCTGCTGCTGAACGTCGTCGCAACGACGGCCAGCGCCCGCGAGGTCTTCCCGATCAACGAAGGGTGGCGCTTTTTCTTCAAGTCGGAGAAAACCTCCGACAACGCCCGCCACGTAACCCTGCCCCACAGCTGGAACACCGATCCGCTGGCCCAGGGCTACTGGCTCGAAACCACGGGCAGCTACCAGAACGGCATGTATATCCCCGTCGAATGGGCTTCGAAACGCCTTTTCGTGAAATTCTACGGCGTACAGTCGGTCGCCGACCTCTTCGTCAACGGCTATCACGTCGGCACGCACCGCGGCGGCGCCACGGCCTTCACGTTCGAAATCACCGACAAAATCCGTTTCGGAAGCGACAACTCGATGCTCATGGTGGTCAGCAACAGCAGCCGCGACGACGTGCTGCCCACCTCGACCGACATGAACCTCTACGGCGGCATCTACCGCGAGGCGGAACTGATCCTCACCGAGCGCACGGCCATTTCGCCGCTCTACCTCGGGTCGGACGGCGTGCTCGTACACCCGCAGACGGTCGGTCCCGAAAAGATCGAGGGCGAGATCGAGGTGCACATCACCTCGAAGGGCGACAACAGCTGCACGCTGAACGTCGACATCACCAGTCCGCGGGGAGAGCGGGTCTTCTCGAAACGCCAGAAGGCGCGCCTCGACGGCAAACCCGTCTCCGTGGCCTTCTCGGTGGACAATCCGACGCTGTGGAGCCTGCGCGACCCGGCGCTCTACACCGTGACGGCCTCCATCGGCGAGAACAGCATCACCGACCGCGTCGCCGTCCGCACGGGCTTCCGCTCGATCGGCGCCAGCACGGCCGAAGGGCTGACGATCAACGGAGAACGCACACCCGTCCGCGGCGTCACGCTCTACCACGACAACGCCCTTTCGGGCGGCACGCTGACTCCGGAGGATTACGACGCCGACCTGCGGATCATCCGCACGATGGGAGCCAACGCCCTGCGCTCGGCGGTAATGCCGCACGCGCAGTACCTCTACGACCGTTGCGACGAACAGGGAATGCTCGTCTGGATCGACGCCCCGCTGCACCGCTCGTCGTTCCTGGGCGACGTCTCCTATTTCGCCACGCCCGCCTTCGAACAGAACGGACTGGACCAGTTGCAGGAGATCGTAGCCCAGAACATCAACCACCCGTCGGTGGTGATGTGGGGTATCTTCTCGCGTCTCTGGATGCGCGGCGACGACGTGACGCCCTACATCCGGCGGCTGAACGAGACGGCCCGCACGATGGACCCCTCGCGCCCGACGGTCGCTTGCAGCGACCAGAACGGCGACATCAATTTCATCACCGACCTGATCGTCTGGCAGCAGGACGTCGGCTGGCGGCGCGGCTCGACCGACGACGTGATCGTATGGCGCGACCAGCTGCAAAAAAACTGGTCCCACCTGCGTTCGGGCGTCTGCTACGGCGGCAGCGGATTCCTCGGACACAAGAGCTACACGGCGCAGTCCGAGCCTCGTTCGAACTGGATGCCCGAGGAGAAGCAGACGCGTTTCCACGAGGAGTATGCCAAAAACCTGCAAAACGACTCGCTGTTCTGGGGCGCGTGGATCGACAACATGTTCGACTACGGCTCCTCGCGCCGTCCCTACGGGATCAACGGCGCAGGCCTCGTGACGCTCAACCGCCGCGAGAAAAAGGACGCCTACTATCTGTACAAGGCGATGTGGAACGGCGCAGAGCCGACGCTGCATATCGTCGACAAACGGCGGCGTCTGCGCGATTATGAGAAGCAGGCGTTCCGCGTCTACTCGTCGGCCGGGACGCCGACGCTCATCGTCGGCCGGGACACGCTGGCGATGAGCGAATACGCCCCCTTCCAGTACCGGTCCGATTCGGTGGCCATACACGGGATGATTGAGGTGAAAGCGGCGGCGGGGGATCTGCGCGACAGCGTGACTATCCTTGTCGGCAACGTCCTAAAACCGAAACGGACGCAGGTCCTTCGGCGAACAGCAGGTCCGCAAACGACAAATTAGGGACGAAAGGCATCCTTTCGGAGAAGACCTGGAAATAAGGCTCGGCGATCAGCGCCGGGCCTTCTTTGCGTTTGGGGCGCAGGTCGAGGTCTCCGGGGGCCGCCTCGACATACGTCCGGGAGAGCTCGGGCATCGGCACTCCGGCCAGCGAACACAACACCTCCAGCAGACCCAGATTGTAATCGGCGAGAAACTCCCACTCCCGGCGGTAGAAAGGCTCGAACCGCCCGGCGTAGAAATCGAAATAGGGCGACGAGCGGTAGGAGGCCACCAGCGCGCCCCAATGCTGGTGCTGCCAGCGTTTGGAATAGTCGAGACGCACGTCGCGCACGGGCTGCCGGGGACGGTTGGCGTTGCGGACATGCACGGTCAGCTCCATCACGCCGTCCGAAGCCAGTATCCGCGCACGGTTGCGTTCGGAACGCTTCACGAAGTGCTCGCCGAGGTCCACGACGCAGCCGCCGCGCAGGAGGTGCGTGAAATACTCCACCGAAGGAAGGTATGCAAGAGGCAGTATAGTAGACATAAGTAAAAATTCAAAATTAAAAATCACCTGAAACGAAGCGGTCGAATCGGATGAACCCCGCCTCTCGGGCGGGCGGCAGCGCACAGGGCTTTGCTATGGAGCGACGCGCAATAGCAGACCTCCGCAGGACGGAGTTGCGGTCTGCCGACGCAAAACACCGTTTTTATGCGTGTGAGCGCAGAACAGGAGCGGAAGCAGAACGAAACTTCCTGCCGCCTCTTAAAACCGGCGTCTTACGCCGGCGGGGTTTAGGCGGGCGTCCAGTCCCCGTTCTTTTTGATCAGCTCCACCAGCCGGTCGAGGGCCTCCTCCTGCGGAATGTTGCGCTCGACGACCGTGCGGCCCTTGTAGAGGGTGATGCGGCCCGGTCCGGCGCCCACGTAGCCGTAGTCGGCGTCGGCCATCTCGCCGGGACCGTTGACGATGCAGCCCATCACGCCGATGCGGAGGTTTTTCAGGTGCGACGTGCGGGCCTTGATGTCGGCGAGGGCCTTCTCGATGTCGTAGAGCGTGCGCCCGCACGAAGGGCAGGCGATGTATTCGGTGTGTGAAAAACGCACGCGCGCAGCTTGCAGAATCATCAGCTCGATGTCGCGGATTTCGCTTTCGGCAAATCCCGGAGCGTCGATCCAGATGCCGTCGGCCAGGCCGTCGAGCAGCAGCGGCCCCAGGTCGGCGGCGGCCTTCACGGCGAGCGTCTCCAGCGAACGCTCTTCGTAGCGGCGTTTCACGACCACCGGCTCGTCGGGAATGTCGAGATTCAGGATCGCGGCGCGCAACTCGGCCGTCGGGTTGCCCGAAAGGGCTTCGAGCACCCGGAAACCCTCCAGCGGCTCGGTGTGCACGACGGGAACCGTCACCTTCGAACGGCGGCGGTATTCGGTCGGGGTATAACGCTCGGGATGGAGCACCTCGAACTCGCCGGGACGGTCGGCAAAGTGTTCGACCAACAGCTGCGCCACGGGGATTTCATTTTCGGGGGCCTCGGTCAGCGAGACGCGAATCGTGTCGCCGATGCCGTCGGCCATCAGCGCCCCGATGCCCACGGCGCTCTTCACGCGCCCCTCGATGCCGTTCCCGGCCTCGGTGACGCCCAGATGGATCGGGTAATGCATATCTTCGGCATCCATCGCCTCGACCAGCAGACGGTAGGCGGCGACCATGACGCGCGTGTTCGACGACTTCATCGAGACCACCACCTGATCGAAATCGCACTCCCGGCACACCCGCAAAAACTCCATGGCCGAGACCACCATGCCCTGGGGCGTGTCGCCCCACTCGTCGAAGACGCGCTTCGCCAGCGACCCGTGGTTGACGCCGACGCGCAGGGCGACGCCCCGCTCGCGGCACTGCGCGATCAGCGACTGAAGATCGCCGCGGTCGAGGCGGTAATTTCCCGGATTGACACGCACCTTGTCCACATACCTGGCGGCGATGGCCGCGACCTCGGGCACGAAGTGGATGTCGGCCACAACGGCTGTCCGGAAACCGTCGGCACGCAGCTGCCGGACGATGTTTTCCAGATTTTCACCTTCGCGCCGGCCCTGCGCCGTAAGGCGCACGATCTTTCCCCCGGCGCGGTCGATCCGCTCGATCTGGGCCACGCTCGCGGCGGTGTCGTTGGTGTCGGTATTGGTCATCGACTGGCAGGCGACGGGATGCCCGCCGCCGATCGTCGTCCGCCCGATGCGCACTTCGCACGCTGTCCGGCGCATGAATTTCGAAAGATTCATCGGTTTATCAATTAGGTAATTACGCACTTCCTCACATCACTTTCCGCTGTCGGGCGGCGTTATCGCCGCCTTCGGCGACGTTTACAAATCCGACCCCACCCCAGCCCTCCCCCAGGGAGGGAGATGGCGTACGCATCGGACAGCAGTACAACGTACCGCCTCCCACTACCGAGAGCCGTTATCACCCCGCAACAGATTCAAGAAGCAGCGGCAAAATGAACGCTCTCGACAGCCGGTACAGTGTACAAAGATAGCAACGATTTGGCGAACGGCGAAATAATCGTTATATTTCGGGACATCTCTAAAAAATGCGAACGCCATGAAAGAGAAACTACTGCTGGCAGCCGCCGCGCTGCTCGGATTTGCAACGGCATGCGAAAACAAAAGAACGGTAGACATGTACGGAACCCCGTACTTCGACTACAAGGTCAAGGGCAAAGTGACCGACAAGGAGGGCGCCCCCGTCAAGGGCATCGAGGTCGGCAGCCAGGACGCCGGCCCCGTAACGTCGGAAAGCGACGGCTCCTACGAGCTTTCGGGCAGGGAGTGGTCCTTCCGCCAAACGACGCTGACCTTCACCGACATCGACGGACCGGAAAACGGCGGCGAATTTACCGAAAAGAAAGTGACCGTGGAATTTACCGAGGCCGACCGCACGGGGAAGGGCAAGGGTTGGTACGAAGGCACCTTCTCCCGCTCGGGCGTCGATGCGGCGCTCGAAAAGAAGGAATAAGCGCCCGCAGCGTCTTCCGGAACAGAAAATACGCCCCGGTAGAGCCCGATCGGATTTGTATTGCGTCCGACTTTTCGTATATTTACAGAATACAGGTTGCGTCTCGGCAATGCTCAAACAAGTTTGGCATTGCACTCGACTTTCACTATATTTGCCCCGGTGGATATACTCGACAACGATATCAAATTCGTAGCGGGCGTCGGTGAAGCCCGGGCCAAACTCCTCGAACGGGAGCTGGGAATCCGCACGCTGGGTGACATGCTCAGCCACTATCCGTTCCGTTACATCGACCGCACGCGCGTCTACCGCATTTCGGAGATCACCGATGCGGCGGGACTCTCCTACGTCCAGTTCCGCGCCCGCATAACGGGTGTCGCCTATGCCGGAACAGGGCGCAAACGCCGCTTCACGGCCTTCGCGCAGGACCCCACGGGACAGGCCGAGCTGGTGTGGTTTCAGGGCGTCAAGTGGATCGAGAAACGGATCGAGGTCGGACGCGAATACCTCGTCTTCGGCCGCCCGTCGTTCTACCGCGGCGAACTGTCGGTCGCCCATCCCGAGCTGGAAACCATGGAGCAGGCCCTCTCGCGCAAGGCCGAAAGCGGCATGCAGGGCATCTATCCCTCGACCGAGAAGCTGGGCAATGTGCTGGGCGCGAAGGGCATGTACCAGATCATCTGCAACGCCTGGACGCTCGTGAAGGACCGCATCGCGGACCCGCTTCCCGAGGCCGTGCGCACCCGGTACGGACTGATCGGCCTGCGCGACGCCATCTACAATATCCACTTCCCGCAATCGCAGGAGGCCCTGCGGCAGGCGCAGTACCGGCTGAAGTTCGACGAACTGCTGGGCGTGCAGCTCAACATCCAGCAACGGCGCACCGAACGCCTCGCGAAAAGCAACGGCTTCCTCTTCACCCGGGTCGGGGGCGTGTTCAACACCTTCTACACCGAAAAACTCCCCTTCCCGCTCACCGGGGCGCAGAAACGGGTCATCAGGGAGATCCGCCGGGACACCGTGACGGGATTCCAGATGAACCGCCTGCTTCAGGGCGACGTGGGCAGCGGCAAGACCCTCGTGGCGCTGATGTCGATGCTGCTCGCGGTGGACAACGGTTTCCAGGCCTGCATGATGGCCCCGACGGAAATCCTCGCCCGCCAGCACTACGCCACCGTCTGCAAGATGCTCGACGGAATGGACGTGAAGGTGGCCGTGCTGACCGGCGCCTCGAAGGCCAGGGAACGCCGGGCTTCGCTCGAAGGCATCGCCTCGGGCGAAGTGGACATACTCATCGGCACGCACGCGCTGATCGAGGACCGCGTGCAGTTCTCGAACCTGGGCTTCGTCGTGATCGACGAACAGCACCGCTTCGGCGTCGAGCAGCGCGCGCGGCTCTGGACCAAGAACCTCCAGCCGCCCCATATCCTCGTGATGACCGCCACGCCGATCCCCCGCACGCTGGCGATGACCCTCTACGGCGATCTCGACGTGTCGGTGATCGACGAACTGCCTCCGGGACGGCGGCCCATCAAGACATTCCACTACACCGACGCCGCGCGGCTCAAATTGTTCGGCTTCATGCGGCAGGAGATCGCCAAAGGGCGGCAGGTCTACGTCGTCTATCCGCTCATCAAGGAGTCGGAGGCGATGGACTACAAGGACCTCACCGACGGCTACGAAGCCATCTCGCGCGACTTCCCGCTGCCGCAGTACGTCACGGCGATCTGCCACGGCAAGATGAAGCCCGCCGACAAGGAGGAGTCGATGCGCCAGTTCAAACAGGGCGAAGCCCACATTCTCGTGGCCACGTCGGTGATCGAGGTGGGCGTCGACGTGCCCAACGCGACGGTCATGGTCATCGAGTCGGCCGAGCGTTTCGGGCTTTCGCAGCTCCACCAACTGCGCGGACGCGTGGGCCGCGGCGGCGAACAGTCCTACTGCATCCTGATGTCGGGCGAAAAACTCTCGCGCGAATCGCGGGCGCGGCTCGAAGCGATGTGCGAGACCAACGACGGGTTCCGCCTCGCGGAACTCGACCTCAAGCTGCGGGGCGCGGGGGACATCAACGGCACGTTGCAGAGCGGCATGGCATTTGATCTGAAGATCGCCAGCCCCACGGCCGACGTGCAGATACTCACCGTCTCGCGCGAGGCGGCCGCAGAAATACTCGCCGCGGACCCGGCGTTGGCGCACCCGCAGAACCGGGGGCTCGAAGCTCTGCGGCGACGCTACTCGGGCCGCGAAGAGATTGATTTTTCACGCATTTCGTAATATTCCGTCCCGAAAAAACGTTAACCCATTAAAACCCTGTCCGATGAAACGGTTTCTATTCACCATATTCCTGCTCGGCGTCCTCTCGCCCCTCGCCGCGCAGCTCTACCATCCGGGCGAACAGCTCTTCTACCGCGTGAGCTACAAGGCCAAGATGTTCCCCAATACGGAGGTCGGGACCGTGGAGGTCAAAACCTCGGAAGATACGGCCGACGGCAAGTCCTACTACAAGGTCGAAGGCGCAGGACGCACGCTGCCCACCTACCGCTGGTTCTTCAACCTGGAGGATGTCTACACCGTGTGGATCGACAGCGCGTCGCTGCGCCCCGTGCGCTTCGAGAGCGACATCCGCGAAGGCGACTACACCTTCCAGAGTTACTACACCTACATCTGGCCCGACTCGACCATCCACACCCGCTGGCGGAGCCGCAAAAACCCCTTCAGCGAAAAGCAGATGGCCCTGACGGCCGAGAGCATGGACCCCATCGCGCTCTTCTTCAACCTGCGGTCGGCCCAAGCGGAGAATTTCCGCGTCGGTGAGCCGGCGACGCTTCAAATGGTCCTGCAAGACACCATCCGCCACCTGCACTACCGCTACCTGGGGCGCGAAAACAAGAAGATCCGCAACATGGGGCGTTTCCGCACGCTCAAGTTCGAGTGCCAGTTAGGGACGACCGAAGGCTACTCGTTCACCGACGGCACGATCTTCACGATCTGGATTTCGGACGACGACAACAAAATCCCCCTCTACATCGAATCACCGGTCAAAATCGGCAGCATCAACGCCTACATTTCGGGCTACAAGGGACTTAAATACCCGGTGTCGAGCCTGATGAAATAAATTTTTTCCTATCTTTGCCCCGACAAACCCCGACGAAGAGCGCGCGCATCCCGACCCGGCAAAAAAATTTGCACGAAACCCCGGTTTGCACTATCTTTGTTGAAAAGCTATCCATATGGAAAACAAACAGGGATACGATCCTTCGGAATTCGAAGACGACGACTACACCACCCCGCAGCCCGATGCGGGCAAATCCATCCGCGGCTACCGCATCGTCATCATCATCCTCTCGGTGATCCTGGCTGCGCTTTCGGTGCTCTACTTCAGCATCCACCGCCAGCAGATGCTCGACAACGAGCTGTTGCAGGCCGACCGCGACTCGATCCAGAACGACCTGGGGCGGCTGATGACCGACTACGACGGGCTGCGCATCTCGAACGACTCGATTTCGGCCGGGCTGACCCTCGAACGCGAACGCGCCGACTCGCTGATGACGCGCCTCAAGAAGGAGCGTTCGTGGAACCTCGCGAAGATCAAACAGTATGAAAAGGAGGTCGGCACGCTGCGCACGATTATGAAAGGTTACGTGAAGCAGATCGACTCGCTCAATACGCTCAACAAAAAGCTCATCAAGGAGAACGTCGGCTTCCGCAAGGAGATTTCGTCGGCCAAACTGCGCGCCGACATGGCCGAAGAGAAGGCCGCCGAACTGGACAACAAGGTCAAGGTGGGTTCGGTGCTCCGCGCCCGCGACATCCGCCTCTCGGCGCTCAACGACCGCAGCAAGCCCGTTTCGCGGGTCAAGAACGCCGCACGCCTGCGCGTCGACTTCGTGCTCGCGGCCAACGAGCTGGCCACCCCGGGCAACAAGGCCGTCTACGTGCGCATCACCTCGCCCGACGGCTACGTGCTGACCACCGAGGCCATGCCGACCTTCGAATTCGAGGGCGAACGGTTGAGCTACTCGGCCATGCGCGAGGTCGACTACCAGAACCAGGACCTCGAAGTGGGCATCTACTACAACTCGACGGGATTCGCCGCCGGAACCTACCAGATACAGCTCTACTGCGAAGGCCGCCTGATCGGCCAGACGCAGGTGGTGATGAAATAACGTCAGCGCACCTCCGTTCATAAGCCGGGCGACAGTCGTGTCGTCCGGCTTTTTCGCTTCAGAGCCGCCCGCCGGACCATTCCGGACCGCCGGAGCGGAGAACTTCCGGACCGGACCGCATTGCGACGTTGCGGCGCCGCAACGTCACAACCGTCACAACCGTCACAACCGTCACAACCGTCACAACCGCCGCAACCGCCGCGGGAGCGCCCCGCGACACCCGGCCGACGCCGGTCGGCGAAGAGGCCGACTGCCGCCTGCGGACCGACGGGTTCAGGGTGTCGCAGCAAAAGCGATTCCGACACGTGCAAAACAAGAGGAGGAGGCTCGTTGCGAGCCTCCTCCTCTTGTTTCCGGCAAAACCCGCCGTATCAGCGGATGCCGCACTTCCTGAATACCTTCAGCAACTCGGGCTGGAGGTTCTGCGCCCAGCGCCAGTAGCCCAGATCCGAAGGGTGCGTGCCGTCGGCCGAGGTCACGTGGTCCGTTCCCGTGAGGTCCGCCTTGTCGACGAAATAGACGTTGTCGAAACGCTTCATGGCCTCGGCCATCTGCCGACGGGCCATGTCGCGCTTGTCCTCTTCGATTTTGCGGGAACGGAGGTCGAAATTGCCGCTCTCGCGGTAGATCGTCTGCACGAAGATCAGCGGCGTCGAAGGCAGCTTCGCACGGATGCGTTCGATGAAGGGAATCAGCCGCTCTTCGATCATCTTCGCGTCGGGATTCGAAAAGGCGTCGAAAACCATCGCGTCGGCGTCCTTCACGTCGCCGAGGTAGTCGGCAAAATAGGGTTGCAGCTTGCAGTTGCCGCTGCACGCGATGCTGCAAAAGTAGAGGCCCGTGTTGCGGCCGATCTGCATCGGGTAACTCATGCCCGCGCGGCTGGTGCTGACGCCGTGCGTGAAACTCGACCCGAAGATCACGATCTTATGCCGGAAGGGATTCTCCATCGGGGTGATCGTCGCCCCCTCGTCCACCCCGACGCGGAGCGACGTCAGCTCGCTGTAATTGGGCAGGTACAACAGGCACTCCTTCTCCGAAGAGTCCATGCGGCTGATCATCGTGTAGGCCTCGCCGCGTTTCTTCGGGGCGCGCGACGCGGCGTAAAGCCACTCGCCGTCCTTGCGGATGTAGAGGTCGAAACCCTCCGAAGCGACCCGCGGGGTGCTTGCCCCCGCGTAGACGAACGAGGTGTACTGCGGCTCCAGGTCGATGCGCGTGGAGTTGGTTTTGAAGACCAGCGCGAGACCCGCCGAGCAGCGCACCTGCTGGTTCTCGCCCTTGGTGAAGCCCTTGTAGGCGACCGTGTCGATCCGGTGGTAGGGATGCGGCGTCGGCAGGGCCTTGCCGATGAGGTTCAACTCGGTGGCGTCCACGAACCGCATCTGTGCGGCCGCAGCCCAGACCGTCAGCAGCGCGACGGTCAGAAGAAAGAAACGTTTCATTGCTGTGAATTTAAAGTTTTCGGTTTTCAAAAAAGGGCGAAGTCCGGAAACTTCGCCCTTGCGGCACAAGCCGTATCCGGCTATTTGGCGGCTTCCTGCCAGATCAGCGCCGAGGCGCCGAGGATGGCGGCATTCTTGCCCTGAATGCCGCTGGGAAGCAGTTTCACCTTGTTCTTGAAGACGAAGAGCATGTTCTCCTCCATGTACCACTGCGTCGGTTCGAAGATCAGCTTGCCGGCCTTCGAAAGTCCGCCGAAGAGGAAAATGGCCTGGGGCGAGGTCACCGTCACCACGTCGGCCAGCGCGCGGCCCAGCATTTCGCCCGTATAGCGGAACGCCTCCAGCGCAATGGGATCGCCCTGCTCGGCGGCGGCCGAGATCATCGAGGCGTCGAAGTCGTCGAAGGCGATGCTGCGCAGTTTGCTGGGGGCGTTCATCTTCGCCATCAGCTCGAACGCCGTGCGCTTGATGCCCGTCGCCGACACGTAGGTCTCCAGACAGCCCCTGCGCCCGCAGCCGCACTCACGGCCGTTGCGCTCGACGATCACGTGGCCGAACTCGCCGGCGAAGCCGTCGTGGCCGTAGACCATCTCGCCGTTGGCGACGAATCCCGAACCGAGACCCGTGCCGAGGGTGATCATAATGAAATCGCGCATGCCCTTGGCGTTGCCGTAAATCATCTCGCCGATCGTCGCCGCGTTGGCGTCGTTGGTAATGAGCGTCTTCACGCCGCCGAAACACTTCGAAATATCGTCCGCCAGCGGGAACACGCGGCGCGACTCGTCGGGATTGGGGTCGCCCTCCTTAAACTTCCAAAGGTTCGCAGGGGTTTCGATCGTGCCCTTGTGGTAGTTGGCATTGGGCGCGCCGATGCCGATGCCCGTCAGTTCGTACTCGAACGAAAGGCTCTGCGCCAGAGCGCGCATCGAGTCGCAAAGGTCCTCGACATAAGCCGGATAGTCGTCAACATAAGGGTACTTCTTGGTCGAGATGACCGATTCGGCATAGAGGTCGCCGTTTTCATCCACGAGGCCGAAAGCGGTGTTGATGCCGCCGATGTCCACGCCGATCGCGAGTTTTTTCATATCGTGTTTCAGGTTAAAAGTTAGTTTTATCCTGTCAAAGTTAATCGAAAATTCGGCTACTCCAAAGTTTTTTCCTATTTTTGGGACAGTTTCCGACCCAAAAGTACCATTCAAGACTATGCAGACCAACGAGCAGATGCTCTCCGCCATCGAAAATTACCTCGCCCAGACCGAATTTCCGGCCGAACCGGAACTCCTATACGCCCCGATCGGCTATTCGCTCGCCGGGGGCGGCAAACGCCTCCGCCCCATGCTGCTGACGCTCTCCTGCGGCATCTTCTCCGACGACGTGAAGCAGGCGCTGCCCGCGGCTGCGGCCGTCGAGGTGTTCCACAACTTCACGCTGCTGCACGACGACATCATGGACAACGCCGCCGTGCGCCGGGGCAAGCCCTCGGTCCATGCCAAATGGGGGCAGAACGTGGCCATCCTCTCGGGCGACGCCATGATGATCTACGCCTACCGCCTGTTGAGCAGCGTCCCGGCCAACCTGCTGCCGCAGGTGCTCTCGACCTTCAACACCATGGCGCTCGAGGTGTGCGAAGGACAGCAGTACGACATGGATTTCGAACAGAAACCCAAGGTCTCGGTGGTCGAATACATGCACATGATCGAGCTGAAGACCTCGGTGCTGCTGGCCGGATCGGTCGTGATCGGCGCGATGCTGGGCGGCGCTTCGGACGAGGACTGCCGCCGCCTGCGGCGCTTCGCCGTCGAGCTGGGGCTGGCGTTCCAGTTGCAGGACGACCTGCTGGACAGCTACGGCGACCAGCGGCTGGGCAAAGCCATCGGGGGCGACATCCTCGAAGGCAAGAAGACCTACCTGATGATCACGGCGATGAGCCATGCCGACGAGGCGACGCGCGAGATGCTGCGCACGGCCTACCGCGACCCGGCGCTCTCCGACGCCGAGAAGATCGGCAAGGTGAAGTCGATCTACGACCGGCTGGACGTGCCGCGCCTGACCGAGCAGCAGATCCAGCTGCGTTTCGAACGTGCGCTGTCGATCCTCGACACCCTTTCGGTGGCCCCTTCGCGGACGCAGCGCATGCGCGACTACGCCATGAGCCTGATGGACCGGAAAAACTGAACGATGAAACGCTCCGACATTGAAATAATGGCTCCCGTCGGGAGTTACGAATCGCTCGCGGCCGCCATCCGGGCCGGGGCCGACGCCGTCTATTTCGGCGTCGGGAAACTCAACATGCGTTCGGCCTCGGCGGCCAACTTCACGCTCGACGACCTGGGACGGATCGTCGCCGCGGCCCGCAAGGCCGGGGTGAAGACCTACCTGACGGTCAACACGATCGTCTACGAAGACGAGATCGCCGACGTGCACGCCGTGATCGACCGCGCCAAAAAGGAGGGCGTCGACGCCGTGATCGCCTCGGACATGGCGGCGATCCTTTACGCCCGCCGGATCGGGCAGGAGGTGCACATCTCGACCCAGAGCAACATCTCGAACTCCGAGGCGGTGCGCTTCTACGCCCAGTGGGCCGACACGGTGGTGCTGGCGCGCGAACTGTCGCTGGAGCAGGTGGCGGCGATCCGCCGCCGGATCGTCGAGGACGACATCCGCGGCCCGCGGGGCGAACTGGTCGAGATCGAGATGTTCGCCCACGGCGCGCTGTGCATGTCCGTCTCGGGCAAATGCTACCTCTCGCTCTACGAAACCAACTGCTCGGCCAACCGCGGCGCCTGCCGCCAGCTGTGCCGCCGCAAATACACCGTCACGGACAAGGAGACGGGCGCGCAGCTGGACATCGACGGACGCTACGTCCTGTCGCCCAAAGACCTCTGCACCATCGACTTCCTCGACAAAATGATCGCCGCGGGGGTCCGGGTGCTGAAGATCGAGGGACGCGCCCGCGGCGCGGAGTACGTGAAACGCGTGGTGGAGTGTTACGACCAGGCGCTCAAGGCGATGGAGTCCGGGACCTACACTCCCGCTTTAACTGCGGAGCTGAAAGAGCGGCTCCGCACGGTTTTCAACCGCGGTTTCTGGGAAGGCTACTACGCCGGACGCCCCGTCGTAGAGCACAGCCCCGCCTACGGATCGTCGGCCACCCAACGCAAAGTGTATGTGGGAAAGGTGACGAACTTTTACCGAAAGCTCTCGGTAGCCGAGGTGTCGGTCGAAGCGGCTCCGCTCGCTGTCGGGGAACCGATCTTCTTTCTCGGCGCGACCACGGGCGTCGCCGAACAGACGCTCACCGAACTGCACGGACCCGACGGACAGCCGGCAGAGTCGGTCGTCCAGGGGGAACTCTGCGCCATCCGCACGCCCGGCGTCGTCCGCCGCGGTGACCAGCTCTACAAATTCGTCCCCGCCGAAACAACCTGAAACCCGATACCGATGAAACCTCAACCGACCCAACCGGCCGCTTCGCAGCGGCTTCTTTCGCTCGACGCCCTGCGGGGCTTCGACATGCTCTTCATCATGGGATTCGCAGGACTGGTAACAGCCCTGTGCAAGCTCTGTCCCGGAGAATTTTCCGACTGGATGACCGCCCAGATGGGTCACGCCGACTGGAACGGATTCTTCCACCACGACACCATCTTCCCGCTGTTCCTCTTCATCGCGGGCATCTCGTTCCCCTTCTCGCTCGCCAAACAGCGCGAAAAAGGGATGAGCGAACGAAGCATCTACCTGAAAGTCATCCGCCGCGGCCTGACCCTCGTGGCGCTGGGATTCGTTTACAGCGGACTGTTCAAGCTCGACTTCGCCACGCTGCGCCTGCCGAGCGTGCTGGGCCGGATCGGTCTGGCGTGGATGTTCGCGGCGCTGCTGTTCGTCAATTTCACCGTGCGCACGCGCGCCGTCATCGCCGCCGCGATCCTCCTCGGCTACGGACTGCTGCTGCAATTCGTCGCCGCGCCCGACGCCGGAGGGGCCGGGCCGCTGACCCTCGAAGGCAATATCGTGGGCTACGTCGACCGGATCGTCATGCCCTCGCACCTGCTGGGCGGCAGGGGATTCGACCCCGAAGGGTTGTTGAGCACCCTCCCGGCCATCGTGACGGCCATGCTGGGCATGTTCACGGGCGAGTTCGTCCGCCGCTCCGAAGAGCGGACCTCCGGCAGCCGCAAGACGCTCTGGATGGCCGCCGGGGCGGTCGCGCTGCTGGCGCTGGCGCTCTGCCTCGACCCGTTGCAGCCGATCAACAAGAAACTCTGGACTCCGGCCTTCGTATTCGCCGCCGGAGCCTACTCGCTGGGCATGTTCGCGCTGTTCTATTATATAATAGATGTGTGCCAATGGCGGCGGTGGAGCTATTTCTTCAAGGTCATCGGCGTCAATTCGATCACGATTTACATGGTCCAGCGGATCGTCCGCGTGAGCTACACCTCGGAGTTCTTCTTCGGCGGGCTGGCTTCGAAACTCTCGCCCGAGGCGGCCGCCGTGGTCCTCTCGGCGGGGTACGTCGCCGTCTGCTGGCTGCTGCTGTGGTTCCTCGACCGGAAAAAGATATACCTCAAGATCTGACCGCCCCCCCAATGACGGGAAGGCGCATCCGAAAGGTGCGCCTTTTTTCGTGCCACGGAAACCGGGAACGGCCAACTATCGAAAATTATTTATCGAATTTCAATAAATATTATTTGTTTTTCAAAAATTGTTTCGTATGTTTGCAGTGTCGAAAACAAAAAAGGCACCCCATGGAAATCGAAAAAGTCATCCGCATTCTGACCGTTTTTCTCGTCGTCGCGGCTTTCGCCGTGAAGGTCGCCACACATCTGATGTTCCCCCAGTCGCCGCACGGGTTCAACCTGCCGATCGCGATCGTCCTGCTCCTCTGCCTGACGAACATCTGGCGCAAAACCGGAAAACAAGAAGAGAACTCAAACGAATAAATCCCATGAAAAAACTCCTGATCATCGCCGCAATGGCCGCCACGGCCGTCGCCTGCGCCCCGAAAACAGCCCCCGAGCTGCCGATGGAGACCTTCTTCCGCAACTCGGAAAAGTCGGACTACCAGATTTCGCCCGACGGAAAATACTTCTCCTACATGGCCCCCTGGGAGAGCCGCCGCAACATCTTCGTACAGCAGGTCGGGTCGGACGAGGCCGTGCGCATCACCTCGGAGAGAGAACGCGACCTGGCCGGATACTTCTGGGCCAACGACAGCCGCATCCTCTACCTCAAGGACACGGGCGGCGACGAGAATTTCCAGCTCTACGGCGTCGACATCGACGGCACGGACCCGAAGGCCTACACCGCCGTCCCGGGCGTGCGGACCACGATCATCGACCCGCTGGAGGAGATCGACTCGCTGATGATCATCGGCACGAACGAGCGCAACCCGCAGATATTCGACCCCTATCGTTTGAACCTCAACACCGGGGAGAAAACCCTGCTCTGCGAGAATCCCGGCGACGTGCAGGGCTGGCAGACCGACCACGACGGCAAGCTGCGCGTGGCCTACGCCGTCGTCGACGGCGTCAACACCCAGATCCGCTACCGCGAGAGCGAGGCCGAAGAGTTCCGCCCCGTGCTGACGACCAATTTCAAGGAGGGGGTCAGCTTCGCGACGTTCACCCCCGACAACAGGATGGTGTACGCCATCACCAACCTCGGACGCGACAAGGACGCCCTCGTGCTGATGAACCCCGCGACGTGCGAGGAGAAAGAGGTGCTCTATACGAACGACACCTACGACCTGGCGGGCGTCTGGTACAGCGAAAAGGAGAAAAAACTGCTCGGCGTATCGTACGAAGGACACAAGGGGACGACGCGCCACTTCTTCGACCGTGAGGCCGGCGAGCTGTTCGGCCGCATGGAGCGCCACCTGCGCGGCTACGAACTGGGCATCGTCGGTTCGAACAAGGCCGAGGACAAATACATCGTCTACGCCGGCAGCGACCGCACGGCGGGCGCCTACTACATCTACGATGTCGCCGCCGACACGATGACCAAACTGGCCGACCTGTGTCCGTGGATCAAACAGGAGGAGATGGCCGAAATGCTCCCCATCGAGTACACCGCGCGCGACGGCGAGCGCATCGAGGGTTACCTCACGCTGCCCGTGGGCAAGACCCTGCGCAACGCCAAAAACCTGCCCGTGGTGGTGAATCCCCACGGAGGTCCGTGGGCGCGCGACTCGTGGGGCTTCAACCCCGAGGCGCAGTTCCTGGCCAACCGCGGCTACGCCGTATTGCAGATGAACTTCCGCGGCTCGACGGGCTTCGGCCGCCGCTTCACGGAGATCGCCTTCGGCAAGTGGGGGCAGGAGATGCAGGACGACATCACCGACGGCGTGAACTGGCTGATCGGGAAAGGCATCGCCGATCCCGCCCGGATCGCCATCTACGGCGGCTCGTACGGCGGTTACGCCACGCTGCAAGGCATCGTCAAAGACCCCGACCTCTACGCCTGCGCCATCGACTATGTAGGCGTCTCGAACCTCTTCTCGTTCCTGAACACCATTCCTCCCTACTGGAAGCCGCTGCTCGACCAGATGTACGAAATGGTCGGCAATCCCGAAACGCAGCAGGAGATGCTGCGCGAAAACTCCCCGGCGCTCAACGCCGGGCGGATCAAGACCCCGCTGCTGGTGGTTCAGGGCGCCAACGACCCCCGCGTGAACATCAACGAGAGCAACCAGATGGTCGAGGCGCTGCGCGCACGCGGCGTGGAGGTGGACTACATGGTCAAGGACAACGAAGGCCACGGATTCCACAACGAGGAGAACCGCTTCGACTTCTACCGCGCCATGGAGAAGTTCTTCGGCAAGCACCTCAAGGGCGTCCGGCCCGAGGGCGACATCGTCCCCGAAAGCTGCCGCCGGTAAAGGCAGCGGAAACAGAATCTGTGAACCACAGCCATTCAAAATAAAAAGTTCAAACCCGGGCCGACCCGGAAGACGGCTCTCTTACCGGCCGCCGCGACGGAAAAACCCATATGACAGTTGTGCGACGAAGGCCCGGAATTTCCGGGCCTTTTGCCGGAAAAGCCCGGAAAAATCCCTACTTTTGCTGTCGCAATGCACGCCGCGCCCCACATACCCCAGCGTCCTGCGGACGGACTGCCCATGCCCCAACGGCTCGGAGCCATTCTGGCCGTGGCCTTCGGCGTATCGCTCTCGGTGATCGACGGGACCGTCGCCAACGTCGCCCTGCCCACCATCGGGCAGCAGCTGGGCATCTCGGCGGCCGATTCGATCTGGATCGTCAACGCCTACCAGCTGGCCATCATGGTCTCGCTGCTCTCCCTCTCGGCGCTGGGCGACGTGGTGGGTTACCGCAAGGTCTACATCGGCGGGCTGATGCTCTTCACGGTGGCGTCGGTGGGCTGTTCGCTCTCCGGGTCGCTCCAGGCCCTCGTGCTGGCGCGCGTCATGCAGGGGTTCGGAGCCGCGGCCATCACCTCGGTCAACACCTCGCTGATCCGCTTCATCTACCCCAAGGCCCGGCTGGGACGCGGCATGGGCGTCAACGCCACGGTGGTCGCTACCTCGTCGGTGGCCGGGCCGACGCTGGCGGCGGGCATCCTCTCCGCGGCCGACTGGCCGTGGCTGTTCGCCGTGAACGTCCCGATAGGGCTGGCCGCCCTGGCGCTCAGCCGCCGGTTCCTGCCGGAGAATCCCGTACGGGTGCGCGAACACCGCTTCGACTGGCGCGACGCAGTGATGAACGCCCTGACGTTCGGACTGATGATGGCCTCGGTCGAGGGTTTCTCCCACGGGCTGGACCCGCGCGTGCTCTCGCTGGGCGTCGCGGCGCTCATCGTCGTCGGCTTCTTCTTCATCCGCGGCCAGCTGCGCGAACCGTATCCGATCCTGCCGTTCGACCTGCTGCGCATCCCGATCTTCTCGGTCTCGGTCGCAACGTCGGTCTGCTCGTTCCTCGGGCAGATGCTCGCCATGGTAGCGCTGCCCTTCTACCTGCAACAGGCCTGCGGCTACAACGACGTCGAGACGGGACTGCTGCTGACGGCCTGGCCCGCCGTGATCATGGTCGTGGCCCCGGCGGCCGGGCTGCTCGTCGAGCGCATTCACGCCGGGCTGCTGGGCGGCACGGGGCTTACGATGATGGCCGCGGGACTGTTCCTGCTGGCCTTCCTGCCGGAGCATCCGACCGATTTCGACATCATCTGGCGGCTGGTGCTCTGCGGCGCGGGATTCGGACTGTTCCAATCGCCCAACAACAGCATCCTGATCGCCTCGGCCCCGCCCGAACGGAGCGGTTCGGCGAGCGGCATGCTGGCCACCGCACGCCTCGCGGGACAAACGACCGGCGCCGCGCTGATGGCCCTGCTGTTCCACGTCGTGCCCGAAAACAGCACCCACACGGCCCTGCTGCTGGCGGGCGGATTCGCCGTCGCAGGGGCCGCCGTCAGCCTCGCGCGCATCCGCCTGCCCCTGCCCGAAGGGCTGAAGAGAATTAAAAATGAAAAATGAAGAATTAAAAATTAGTTTTTCGTATATTTGCTGAAAACAGCAACACTATGTTTTCAGCAAAAACCTATACCGCGCGCCGCCACGAGCTGCGCACGAAGATCGGAAGCGGCATCATCCTGCTCCCGGGCAATTCGCTCTCGCCGAACAATTATCCCAACAACGCCTACTACTTCCGGCAGGACTCCTCGTTCCGCTACTATTTCGGGCTGAACGTGCCGTCGGTCGTCGGCGTGATCGACGCCGACACGGGCGAAGAGGCACTGTACGGCGACGATTTCACCGTCGAGGACATCATCTGGACCGGACCGCAGCCCACGCTGCGCGAAATGGGCGCCGGAGCGGGCGTCACGGCGACGTTCCCGATGGCGGAGCTTGAAAAACGGCTGCGCAGGGCGATCTCCCTGGGCCGCAGGGTCCACTACCTGCCGCCCTACCGCGGGGAGACCAAGCTCCAGCTGTCGGCGCTGCTGGGCATCAAACCCGCGCTGCTGCACGACTACAAGTCGGTGGACCTGATGTTCGCCGTGGCGGAGATGCGCGAGAAGAAGAGCGCCGAGGAGGTCGAGGAGATGGAACGCGCCTTCCGGATCGGCTACGAGATGCACACGACGGCCATGCGGATGTGCCGCCCGGGCGTCGTCGAACGCCAGATCGCGGGAGCCATCGAAGGCGTCGCCAAATCGCAGGGACAGGGCGTGTCGTTCCCGTCGATCGTGTCGCAGCACGGCGAGACGCTCCACAACCTCAACGCCGACGGCGTGCTGGAGGAGGGCCGGCTGCTGCTGTGCGACGCCGGCGGCGAAACCGTCGAAGGCTACTGCTCGGACCACACGCGCACCTATCCCGTGAGCGGACGCTTCACCCAAAAGCAAAAAGACATTTACAACATCGTACTGGCGGCGCACGACCACGTGGCGCGCATCGTGAAGCCCCACATGATGTACACCGAGGTGCACAACGCCGCCTACATGACCCTCGCCGAAGGGCTTGTCGGACTGGGCCTGCTGAAAGGCCCGGCCGCCGACGCCGTGGCCGCAGGGGCGATGACAATGCTCATGCCCCACGGACTGGGCCACGGGCTGGGCATGGACGTGCACGACTGCGAGGCGATGGGCGAGAGGTCGTTCGACTACGGTTCGATCGCCGAACGGGCCGCCGAGTCGGGAACCTGCGTCTACCGCGCGGCGTGGCGGATCGAACCGGGGACCGTGATGACCGACGAACCGGGTCTCTACTTCATCCCCGCGCTGATCGACAAGTGCCGCGCCGAAGGGAAATACAAGGGCATCGTCGACTACGACGCGCTGGAGGCCTACCGCGATTTCGGCGGCATCCGCATCGAGGACGACATCCTCGTGACGGAGTCGGGCAGCCGCATCATCGGCGACCGGAAAATCCCCGTCACGGTCGAAGAACTGGAAGGCGTCGTGGGCAAATAACGCACCGAAAACCCCGCAAACACAACGACTATGGACAAAAAATGGACAATCGGCCTGGGCCTGCTGGGCATCCTGATCGTCTTCCTGCTGCTCTGGAATTTCGCTCCGGCCATCCAACGGTGGCTGGCGAGCGTCTTCGTGGACATCATTCTCCTGCTGGCCGCCTTCGCGGCGGGATGGCTCTTCGGCCGTTTCGGAGGCAAACGCCGCCGCAGCGACGACGAACGCAACGCACGCAACATCACCCAAGCTCAAAAAAAGTAACGACCTCCATGAAAAAACTGATTCTGCTGATCGCGCTCGCACTTCCGGCCCTGCTGACGGCCCAACAGCGCGACTGGGCCAACTACGGCCGCTATGCCGAAGCCAATGCGCAGCTCACGACCCCGCCCGCGGTGGTGTTCATGGGCAACTCGATCACCGACGGATGGGACAACGCCCATCCCGAATTCTTCACGGCGAACAATTTCGCCTGCCGCGGAATCGGCGGGCAGGTCACCGCCCAGATGCTCTGCCGCTTCCGGGCCGACGTGATCAACCTCCATCCGCAGGCGGTGGTGATCCTCGCCGGGACGAACGACCTGGCGCAGAACAACGGGCCGATCGCCACCCAGCACATCGTCGAAAACATCATCTCGATGGCCGAGCTGGCAATGGCCGCAGGCATCCGGCCGATCATCTGCTCCGTGCTCCCGGCCGGAAAATACCCCTGGAGGACCGAGATCGAGTCGGTTCCCGAAAAAATCCGGGACCTGAACGCACGGCTGCACCGGTACGCCTCCGACCGCGGGCTGATCTGGGTCGACTATTACACGGCGATGGACGCCGGGGACGGCTCGATGCGCAGCGAGTACACCAAAGACGGCGTGCATCCCACACCCGAAGGATACGACGTCATGGAGCGGATCGTTCTGCCCGCGCTGGCGCACTGGCGTCCCGCGGCCGCAAAGTGAATCCGCGGTTCCGACAGACCGAAAAATCGCCCTCAAGGGGCGATTTTTTCATTCCCGAAGTTGTTTTTCACGAATAATTTGTATATTTATAGTCGGCTAACCGAAAAACCTTAAAACCATACGAGAATATGAAAAATTATTCAGCTAAAGAGATCAAGAACATCGTACTCATCGGCGCGCCCGGCACGGGTAAAACTACCCTTGCCGAAGCGATGGCCTTCGAGGGTAAGGTCATCGACCGCAGGGGTAGTATCGAGGCGAACAACACGCTCTCGGACAACACGGATATCGAGCACGAATACAAACGCTCGATCTATTCGACGATCCTCTTCACCGAATTCATGGACCGCAAGTTGAACATCATCGACTGCCCCGGCTCGGACGACTTCTGCGGAAGCCTCTTCTCGGCCTTCAAGGTCGGGGACGTGGGCGTCTTCCTGTTCAACGCCCAGAACGGCTGGGAGGTGGGCAGCGAGATTCAGGCCCGCTACGCCCGGCTGCTGCAAAAACCCGTGATCGGCGTGGTGAACCAGCTGGACGCCGAGAAGGCCAGCTTCGAGGCCACGGTCGAGTCGATCCGGGCTTCGTCGCGCGTGAAACCCGTCATCGTGCAGTATCCCGTCAACCAGGGTCCGGAGTTCAACGCCTTCATCGACGTACTGCTGATGAAGATGTACCGCTTCAAGGACAACGACGGCCACCGCGAGGAGCTGGAAATTCCGGCCGAAGAGCTTGAAAAGGCCCAGGAGCTGAACAAGGAGCTGGTCGAGATGGCCGCCGAACACGACGAGGCGCTGATGGAACTCTACTTCGACAAAGGCACGCTCACGCAGGACGACATCCGCTCGGGCCTGAAGATCGGCGTCTCGAAACGCGAAGTGATGCCCATCTTCTGCACCTCGGGCAAGCGCGACATCGGCACCAAGCGTCTGATGGAGTTCATCATCAACGTGGCGCCCGGTCCGCAGAAAGCCCCGGCATTCCTTTCGACCGAAGGCGAGGAGATCACGGCCGACGAGACCGCACCCGCCGTGGCATTCGTCTTCAAGAGCCAGGTGGAACAGCATATCGGCGAGATCACCTATTTCCGCGTCATCCGAGGCAGGATCGCCGAGGGATCGGAGCTGGTGAACACCCGCACCGGAAACAAGGAAAAACTCTCGCAGCTGTTCGCCGTGGCGGGCAAGAACCGGATCAAGGTCACGGAACTCATGGCCGGCGACATCGGCTGCACGGTGAAGCTGAAGGGCACGCGGACGAACGACACGCTTTCGGCCCCGTCGGCTCCCGTGACCGTCGAGCCGATCGCCTTCCCCGAACCGCGCTACCGCGCCGCCATCAAATGCAAGGACCAGGCCGACGAGGAGAAACTGGGCAAGGTGCTCAACGACGCCAAATTCGAAGACCCGACCATTCTGGTCGAATACTCCAAAGAGCTGAAGCAGACCATCATCCAGGGTCAGGGCGAACACCACCTGAACATCCTGCGCTCGCGCATCGAGAAGGAGAACAAACTCGCCTACGAATACATCGCGCCGAAGATTCCCTACCGCGAAACCATCACCAAGGTCGCGCAGGCCGACTACCGCCACAAGAAGCAGTCGGGCGGCGCAGGCCAGTTCGGCGAGGTGCACATGATCATCGAACCCTATTACGAGGGCATCGGCGAACCGAAGAACTACAAGGTACCCGGCAAGGGCGACATGGTGCTGAACCCCAAGACCAAGGAGGAATACGACCTGCCGTGGGGCGGCAAACTGCAATTCTACTCGGCGATCGTGGGCGGCGCCATCGACGCGCGCTTCATGCCCGCCATCCTGAAAGGTATCATGGAGAAGATGGACGAAGGCCCGCTGACCGGATCGTACGCCCGAGACATCCGCGTGGTGATCTACGACGGCAAGATGCACCCGGTGGATTCGAACGAAATCTCGTTCAAGCTGGCGGCCCGCAACGCCTTCAAGGAGGCTTTCCACAACGCGGGGCCCAAGATCATGGAGCCGATATACAGCGTCGAGGTGCTCGTGCCGAGCGAATACATGGGCGCCGTGATGTCGGATCTCCAGAACCGCCGCGCGATGATCGCCGGCATGGAGTCGGACAAGGGATTCGACCGGCTGAACGCGCTGGTTCCGCTGGCTGAACTGTACCGCTACTCGACGACCCTTTCGTCGCTGACGTCGGGTTCGGCCACCTACTCGATGAAATTCGGCAGCTACGAGCAGGTTCCCGCCGACGTGCAGGAAAAACTGCTCAAGGCCTACACCGACACCGACGACGAATAACCCGGCAAAGGCCGGGCTTCAGGAGGCGAGAGGCCAGTCGGAACGGCACAGCCCATTCTGCGCCCGGCCCCGCTTAAAAGACCGGCTTCAGGGACCGCAGCAGGCCCTCCGCGTACCGTCCGGTTCCACGCCCCCCGCAAAGAGCCGGGTCCGGAGGCGGCACACAGGCTTCGGATGTCGCCATCCGGCGCTGCGCCCGATAATGCAAAAGCGGCGGACCGAATCATCGGTCCGCCGCTTTTTTGCGTCAGCCGGGGGGGGGCAAGGTTTCGCCGCAGGGCCGCAAGTTTGTCCACGACCTGCGGATCGCGGGCGCCGGGCGAATCGAACGCGCAACCCGAAGAGGCAAAACAGGCGGAACAGAAGCGGCCGCGAGAACAGGCTCCGGCAATAGGGAAAGCCCCGAGCAAAGGAGGGGAAACGGCCCCGCAGCAGACAGCGGGCCGGCAGTCAGGGGAACATCCGGCATCTTCCGCCGGGACGCTGTGTTAAATTAATGTTAACAATCCATGTCATAACCATTTCATCGGAAAAAATGGCGTAAATTTGTTCACAATTTGCACTAAAACCCCAACATGAGCGAAATCTACACCGTCATTGTCGGCATTCTGGGAATCCTCGCTGTTTCAGGTCTTTTCGTCGGCGTCACGAACGACGCAGTCAATTTTCTCAACTCCGCTATCGGCTCCAAAGCCGCCTCGATGAAGATTATCCTCACCGTGGCGTCCGTCGGCATCATCATCGGCGTGGTCACGTCGAGCGGCATGATGGAGGTCGCCCGCAGCGGCATGTTCAACCCCGGACTGTTCACCTTCCACGAAGTGATGATGCTTTACCTGGGCGTCATGTTCGCCAACGTCATCCTGCTGGACCTCTACAATTCGTGGGGACTCCCGACCTCGACCACCGTATCGCTGATCTTCTGCCTGCTGGGCGCAGCGATCGCCGTGTCGATCTACAAAATCTCGAACGACCCGGAACAGGGTGTCTCCTCGCTCGGACACTACATCAACACCTCGCGCGCCATGGGTATCGTTTCGGCCATCCTGCTGTCGGTGGTGATCGCCTTCACCTGCGGCACGCTGGTCATGTACGTCTCGCGCATGATCTTTTCGTTCCGCTACACGGCGCTTTTCCGCCGCTACGGATCGCTCTGGTGCGGGGCCTCGCTGACGGCGATCGTCTATTTCGCCGTCTTCAAGGGTCTCAAATCCATACTCGCGGACCATGCCTTCATCCAGCTGATCGACAACCACCTGCCCTCGGCCATCGCCATCTGCTGGGTGGTCTGCTCGCTGCTGCTGTTCTTCATCCAGCGTTTCAAAGTCAACATCCTGCGCATCACGATCCTTTCGGGAACCTTCGCGCTGGCCCTCGCCTTCGCGGGCAACGACCTGGTGAACTTCATCGGCGTGCCCGTGGCCGGGTTCGACGCCTACACCATCGCCCGGGAAGCGGGCGACACGCAGATGCTCATGGGCGCGCTGAACGAGAATGTCCCGGCCAATTTCCTGATCCTGCTGACGGCGGGCATCCTGATGATCCTCACGCTGTGGACTTCGAAGAAGGCCATGCACGTCTCCGAAACCGAGCTTTCGCTCTCGGCGCAGGACGACGCCGGCCAGCAGCAGTACGGCTCGTCGGTCTTCTCGCGGACGATCGTCCGCGCGGCCCTCAACGTCAGCGCAGGCATCGAGCGCGTAGTCCCGAAACACCTCCGGGAGAGCATTTCGCGCCGTTTCGAATACGAGGACGTGGAACACAGCGGCGCGCCCTACGACATGATCCGCGCCACGGTCAACCTGACCACTTCGGCGCTGCTGATCGCCATGGCCACCTCGCTCAAACTCCCGCTGTCGACCACCTACGTCTGCTTCATGGTGGCGATGGGTTCGTCGCTCGCCGACCGCGCGTGGGGACGCGAAAGCGCCGTGTACCGCATTTCGGGCGTTATGACCGTCGTGGCCGGGTGGTTCTTCACCGCGCTGGGCGGATTCCTGATCGCCTTCGTGGTGGGACTGGCGCTGATCTACGGCGGAACCCCGGCCTTCATCGTCATCACGCTGTTGTGCGGGTACATGCTCATCCACAGCAACTTCTTGAAAAAGGACAAGGAGAGCGCCATCGTCAAGGAGCATGAAGACACCAACGAGGACATCATCGCCAACCTGCGCGACGAGGTGTGCCGCACGATGGAGTGCGCCACGAAGATTTACGACCGCACGCTGATCGCCGTCTTCAAAGAGAACCGCAAGGTGCTGCGCGACATGGTCAAGGAGTCGAACGACCTGTTCTACCAGTCGCGCGAACGGAAATACTCGCTGCTCCCCACGCTCAAGAAGCTCCAGGGCGGCGACGTCAACACTGCCCACTACTACGTGCAGGTGGTCGATTACCTCAACGAAATGACCAAGGCGCTGATGCACATCACCCGCCCGGCGTTCGAACATATCGACAACAACCACGAGGGGCTTTCGAAGGAGCAGGCCCGCGACCTGATGTCGATCAACGACGACGTGGAGTCGATCTACCGCCACATCAACCTGATGCTGCGCGAGGGCGACTTCTCGGAGATCGAAACGGTGCTGACGATGCGCGACCAGCTGTTCGAGTCGATCGCCGAAGCCATCAAATCCGAGCTTACGCGTATCAACGAGGCCCGTTCGAACACCAAGGCGAGCATGCTGTACCTCACGATCCTGACCGAGACCAAGAACATGGTGCTCCAGTCGCGCAACCTCCTCAAATCGCAGCAGTACTTCCTCAAGCACCTCACGGGACCGAAAACGTGGATTAAATAATGCAAAATTCACAATTCATCATTCACAATTGTTGAGTTTGCGGATGCTGATTATTTCAGCAAAGTAAAATTATGAATGATGAATTGTGAATTATGAATTCTAACTATGGACATCGCAAAAGCAAAACGGCGGGAGAATATCGCCGAATACATTCTCTACCTCTGGCAGCTGGAGGATCTGCTCCGGGCGCTGCAATTCAGCCCCGAGGCCATCTTCTCGACGCTGATCGCCCCGCGCAAGGACATCGGCGAGGAGCAGAAGCACGTCTTCCTGCTCTGGTACATGGATCTGGCGAACCTGCTCCGTCAGGAAGGCAAGGAGGAGAAAGGGCATCTGGAACATACGCTCCACCTGATTCAGGACCTGCACGACCTGCATCTCCAGCTGATGAAACTCCCCGTCGGCGCGCATTACCGCCAGACGTACGCCCGCCTCGAACCCGAGCTGCCGCGCCTGCGGAGCGTTCTGGGCAACCCGGGGATGAACGACACGGAACTCTGCTTCCGCGCGCTCTACGCCGCGATGCTCTACCGCATCAAGGGCGAGGGCGACAAATCGGCCGTGACGGACACGCTGGAATACATATCCCCCGTAATCGCAGAGTTGGCCGACATGCACGGCAAGGTCGAGCGGGGCGAAGTGAACCTGTTCAAGACGGAGGCCGAATAACGCCCCCGAATCGCACCGGAAGATGAAACGCCTGACCCTGCTGTTCGGAGCGCTTCTGGCCGCAGCGCTCTGCACCCTCCCGGCGGCGGACGCCGCAGCACAGCCGAAACCGACGAAATACAACCTCTGCCGGAAACACCCGGCCGACGGACCCTATATCGTCTACGACGCGAAAAAGGGCGCCTATGCAGCGACCGCCGACAAGCGGGGGCGCGTCCGCGTGATGCTCTACGGAGGCGGCCCGGTCGAGGTCCGGTCGAGCCGGGGCGCATACCTCTTCAGCGTCACGCCGCACGCCGTCGAGCGAGGTCCCCGGGAACTCCCGCAGGCCCCGAAACTGTTCGTCACGTCCGACCTTCACGGCGATTTCCGAAGTTTTGCGACGCTCCTCCAGGCCCACGGCGTGATCGACGGCGACTGCCGGTGGAGCTACGGAAACAACCAGCTGGCGGTGATCGGCGACATTTTCGACCGCGGCTACGACGTGCTGCCGCTGTTGTGGCTGATGTACAAACTCGAACAGGAGGCCGCCGACGCGGGAGGCGCCGCCGTGCTGCTGTTGGGCAACCACGAAGGAATGGTGCTGGCCGGCGACGTGCGCTACACGCGCGGGAAGTACCTCGAAACGGCGCGGCAGCTCGGCATGGAGAATTACCGCCAACTGTTTTCGCCCGACACGGAACTCGGCCGCTGGCTCGCGACCCGCAACACGATGCTGCGCATCGGCCGCAACCTCTTCGTACACGCGGGATTGAGCGCCCGACTGCTCGAACGCAATCTGGAAATGGATACGCTCAACGCCCGGATGAGCGAAGGGCTTTACCGGACCTCGAAGGAGCGCAGGGAGGACCCGACGCTCGAATTCCTGTACCGCTCGGCCGGGCCGGTCTGGTACCGCGGGATGGTCTGCACGGATGAAAAATACGATCCGCTGACGCCGGAACAGACCGACGCGCTGCTGCGCCGTTACGACGCCGACCGGCTCCTGGTCGGACACACGATTTTTCCCGACATTTCGACCTTCCACGACGGCCGCGTGATAGCGGTCAACGTACAGAACGAACTCAACCGGCGGAAAAACCGCGGCCGCGCCGTGCTGATCGAAGGCAGCCGCATATCGGTCGTCGGAAACCGCGGCGTGAAACGGGTGCTGGAGGAATAAGCAGAAAACTGAAAACGGGGTCAGACGATCTCCAACCCCATGATGTAATCATTCATATAATAACCGTCGCCGATCGGGAAATCGCCCTCGCGCAGGCGGCGCATGCCCATCCGTTCGTAGAAATGCAGCGCGCGGTTACGGCGGTTGACGTTGAGTTCCATCATGCAGGGTCCGGAATGCACGCTGCGGATGTATTCCACGGCGCGGCGGAACAGAAACTCCCCGGCGCCGAGACCCTGAAAACGGGGCAGGACGTAGATTTTCTGGAGGTGGAACAGATCCTCGCCCTGCCGCTCGACCGAAACGTAGCCGCACGGCTCGCCGTCGGACGAGGCGATGAACCAGACATGCTCCGCACGGAACTGCCCTTGCAGGCTCTCTTCGGAGTACATCCACTCCATCATGTAATCCAACTGCGCGGGCGCGAGGATCTCGCGGTAGGTGGCGGGGAAGACCTCCCCGGCCAGACGGCGGATCAGCGCGCAATCGGCTTCGGAAGCCCGGCGGATCGAAAGCATAACGGCACAACAGGCATTAAACGAAAGAAGGCCGGCAAAAAGCCGACCTTAAATCTTTCCTGCAGGAAATTAAGCGTACTTGAACGTCGACTCGTCCGATACGGTCAGTTTCTTGCGGCCCTTTGCGCGGCGCGCAGCCAGCACCTTGCGACCGTTAGCCGTAGCCATACGAGCGCGGAAACCGTGCTTGTTGATACGCTTGCGACGCGAAGGCTGGTATGTTCTCTTCATTGCCATAGCTATATAGTTTTTATTGTTTCAGACATTTTTACGGATTGCAAAAGTACAACAAAAAAGTTATCCGCAAAAGTTTTTCGCGAAAATATTTTCCAAAACCCCGAAAAAAGCCCCGAATCCCACTATCTTTGGCGCCGTTAGGGCACTTTCAGGGGTCGGAAATTTTGTCGGACGGCATGCAATTCAGTTTTGTTTCCGTCCGTTCTTTTTTCTACCTTTGTAAAGTAAAGGAGGCTCCGGAAGCCGGCATGAGCGCCGACCGGTCCGGAGCGGTTTGTTTTTCAGACGGATAACACACGACAGCACATATGGCAGTTTTCAAAGTCGAAGGTGGCCACCGACTGCGGGGCGAAATCACGCCCCAGGGAGCCAAAAACGAAGCGTTGCAGATACTCTGCGCCACGCTGCTGACGCCCCAGCGGGTCGTCGTCAGGAACATCCCCCGGATTCTCGATGTGATGCAGCTCATCGAACTGCTCCGCTGCATGGGCGTGGAGGTGGAGCAGCTCGCGGAGGACGCCTACGCGTTCTGCGCCCGCGACATTGATTTCGAATACCTCAAATCGGACGATTACCGCCAACGTTGCACGCGATTGAGGGGTTCGGTCATGCTGATCGGCCCGATGCTGGCGCGGTTCGGCGTGGGATACATCCCCAAGCCGGGCGGCGACAAGATCGGCCGACGCAGGCTCGACACCCATTTCCTCGGATTCCAGAAACTCGGCGCGAAGTTCAACTTCGACATCGCCGACGAGTTCTTCATGGTCGAAGGCCGGGAGCTGAAGGGGACCTACATGCTGCTGGACGAGGCGTCGGTGACCGGCACGGCCAACATCGTGATGGCAGCCGTGATGGCCAAAGGCCGGACGACGATCTACAACGCGGCCTGCGAACCTTACCTCCAGCAGTTGTGCAAAATGCTCAACAGAATGGGCGCGAAGATTTCGGGCATCGCCTCGAACCTGCTCGAAATCGAAGGCGTCGAAGCGTTGGGCGGCACGGAGCACCGGCTGCTGCCCGACATGATCGAGGTGGGCAGCTTCATCGGCATGGCCGCCATGAACCGTTCGGAGCTGACGATCAAGGATGTGTCGTTCGAGAACCTGGGCATCATCCCCGCGCAGTTCGCCCGCATGGGCATCCGTTTCGAACAGCGAGGCGACGACATCCACATCCCCCAGCAGGACCATTACAGCATCGACACGTTCCTCGACGGCTCGATTATGACCATTGCCGACGCCCCGTGGCCGGGACTGACGCCCGACCTGCTGTCGATCTTTCTGGTGGTGGCCACGCAGGCCAACGGCGCCGTGCTGATCCACCAGAAAATGTTCGAAAGCCGCCTGTTCTTCGTCGACAAACTGATCGACATGGGCGCGCAGATCATTCTCTGCGACCCGCACCGCGCCACGGTCATCGGCCACGACCACCGGCTGTGCCTGCGCGCGACGCGCATGACCTCGCCCGACATCCGTGCGGGCGTGGCGCTGCTGATCGCGGCCATGTCGGCCGAAGGGGTCTCGACCATCCAGAACATCGACCAGATCGACCGCGGCTACAAGGACATCGACGGCCGTCTGAATGCCCTCGGGGCCAAAATCACCCGCATCGACGACTGCAAGTAAATCCCCGGCTTTCCGGAAAACAACCCCTGCCGCGCAATATTCCATCAGCCGCGCGGCAGGGGTTTTGCGACCACAGGGCAGCAAAACCGCCCGCCGAACCCCGTTTTCCGGGATTTGCGGCCGAAAGGAACAGGGTCAAAAAAACGGCCGAAATGTACCATTCGGCCTATTTTTTATATCTTTGTGCGTCGACCCCGCACCCGAACGGGATGTCGGCAAAAACAAATTATACGGTAAAATGTTTTTTTCTTAACATTCTGAAACTTCAATGCGTTATACGCTTACAAAAAATACGTTTATTCATCAATTTTACTTTATGCGTTCACTATCCAAACTCTGCGTCCTGCTCCTGGCGGCAGGACTACTGATCGCCCCGGCGTCGGGGGCGGCGGCCTCGAAATCCAAAAAGAAAAAATCGAAAACCGAGGAGGTCGCCAAACCCAAAGTCGACAAGTACACCAAAATGTTCGTCAACGACAAATCGTGCCTCACCGCCAAAGGGCCTTTCCTGACGCTCCACAAGCTCAAGGGAAAGCTCTACGTGGAGGTTCCCCTCAAGACGATCGGCCGTGAAATGCTGATCGCCTCCACGATCTCGGAGGCCAGCGACACCAACCTCGGGACCATCGGCTACAAACCCACGGACCCCATCCACGTCAAGTTCACGCGCATCGACACGACGATCTACCTCTCGCAGGCCGTCGTGCCGCCCGTTCACGACACGAACGATCCCCACATGTCCAAGGCCATCGGCCGGAGCACCCTCCCGCCGATCATGCACTCCTACCCGCTGGTCTGCTACAACCGCGACAGCTCGGCAATGGTGATCGAAATGACCAAGTTCTTCTCGGGCGACAACGAACTGCTCGCCCCGATCAAAAGCACCAAGGGCGGCGTGGTGAACATCACGGGCAAGTTCAAGTCCGAAGGTTCGGTGATCGACCAGATCAAGTCCTTCGAGGACAACGTGACCGTCAAATCCTATCTCTCCTACTCGGTGACGGCCGACCTGCTGGGCCTGATGGTCATCAAGAAGGACGAGCCGATGACCGTGAAGGTCACGCGCACGATCCTGCTGCTGCCCGAAGAGGCGATGCGGCCCCGCCTGGCCGATTCGCGCATCGGCATCTTCCTGACCGACATGTCGCGCATCAACGGCAAGAAGGACAAGATCGAGGATTTCTCGGTCATCAACCGCTGGAACATCCAACCCAAAGACATGGAGGCCTGGAAACGCGGCGAACTCGTGGAGCCGGTCAAGCCGATCGTCTTCTACCTCGACGACGCGTTCCCCGCGCTGTGGCGCGAACCGATCCGCCGCGGCGTGCTGCGCTGGAACAAGGCCTTCGAGAAGATCGGATTCAAAAACGTCATGCACATCGAGGACTTCCCGAAAGACGATCCCGAATTCGATCCCGACAACCTGAAATACTCCTGCATCCGCTACGTCCCGGCCGCCGTGGCCAACGCCATGGGACCCTCGTGGGTCGACCCCCGCTCGGGCGAGATCATCAACGCCTCGGTGCTGATGTACAACGACGTGGTGAAGCTGGCAGCTAACTGGCGTTTCGTGCAGACCGCACAGGTCGACGAGCGCGTGCGCGGCAAGGAGCTGCCCGACGACGTATTCCAGGAGTCGCTGGAGTACATCCTCGCCCACGAGGTGGGACACTGCCTCGGACTGATGCACAACATGGCCGCATCGAGCGCCTTCCCCGTGGATTCGCTCCGCAGCGCATCGTTCACGCAGCAGCACGGCACGACCCCCTCGATCATGGACTACGCGCGTTTCAACTACGTGGCCCAGCCGGGCGACAAGGGCGTGAAACTCACCCCGCCGGACCTCGGACCCTATGACGACTACGTCATCAAATACGCCTACACGCCGCTGCCCGACAAGAAGGACATGTTCGACGAGGAGAAGACCATCCGCGGATGGATCGACGAGAAGGTCGGCGACCCGATCTACCGTTACGGCCGCCAGCAGGTGATCGCCCGCTACGACCCCACCGCCATCGAGGAGGACCTCGGCGACGACCACATCAAGGCCGGCGACTACGGCATCGGCAACCTCAAATACGTCCTCTCGCACATGGAGGAGTGGATCACCGACGACGAGGACCCCGACCTGAAAATCCGCACGGAGCTTTACGAGGCCGCGGCCGGACAGTTCGCGCGCTACGTGAACGCCGTGATGCTCAACGTGGGCGGCATCTACCTCACGGACGTGAACAGCAACACGGCGGGCGGTCCGCAGGCCGTTTCCGTTCCGAAGGAGTTGCAGCGCGCATCGCTGAAATGGGTGCTTGCGCAGATGAAGGACTCGGCATGGCTCGAACAGCCCGCGCTGACCGAAAAACTGCCGCTGCACGTGGACCTCTCGTTCATCCTGCGCTTCAACTTCTGCCGCGCGTTCTTCACCTATTATAAGAACGTCACGCTCTCGTCGCACATCGCCGACGATCCCTACACGCCGCAGGAGTATATGGACGACCTCTACAACATCGTCTTCGAAAGCACGATCAAGGGACGCCCGGTGTCGCCGTCGGAGCGGCTCATCCAGCGGATGTTCGTCGACGCGGCCGCGGACGTCGCCTCCAGCGAGGCCAAGCGCATGAAGCTGGGCGGCATCGCGGAGGCCTACGCACCCTCGGTGGACGAGATCGCGCTGCTGGGTCTCGACCGGAGCGGCATCGTGGAGCGTTACCTCGGTCCGCTGCGCGAGGCCGAAGAGGAGCATGGCAAGGGATACGTCGCCTCGCAGCTCTGGAACAGCGACGCCCTGTCGTCGGGCTACGGCTGGCAGTACAACGTGCAGCTGCGGTCGATCGACGAGTCGCGCGCGCTGTTCGTCAACGTCAACGACCGAATCCTGAAACTGTTGCGTTCGCGCGTGAAAAGCGCTACGGGAGAGACCCGCGCCCACTACCAGGGCATGATCTACGTACTCGAACGCAGCCTGTTCCCGTCACAGAAGAACTAAAACCCGAGCAGACCGGCCGCCCCGGCCGGTCTGCCTAAAACCCAAACACATGCAAAGAATTCTACAACTTTTCAGCCGTGCGCTGCGGCTGTCGCTGGTCGTGGGCTTGTTATGCTGCACAGCCGCTACGGCCCGGGCGCAGGGGGGGGGTGAACCGATCAACCTGAACGCGACGCTTACCGTCACGCTGACGGAGAGACCCGCGACGGCGGTGCTCGACGAAATCACCCGGAAGACAGGCATCAAATTCGCCTACGACCCCGAAGACATCCGCCGGCTCCCGGCCGTGAGCGGCGAATTCAAGAAAGTCACCGTACACGAACTGCTCGACAAGTGCATCGCCGGGTCAACGTTCAAATACGCCATCGAGAACAACGTCGTGCTGGTCTACGACTCGACGGTCAAGATGCGCAAGTTCACCGTGAGCGGAACCGTGCGCGACGCCGGCAAGACGGTGCTCCCCGGCGCATCGGTCATTCTGAAAGGCGGCTCGGGACAGGGCGTCTCGACCGATGAAAAGGGCCAGTTCACCTTCTCCTTCTCGACCAAGACCAGCCCTGCGGTCCTCGAAGTCGGGTTCCTGGGCATGGAGACCCAGCAGGTGATCATCACCGGCTCGGCGAAGGGCCTGAACGTCACCCTCAAGGAGGGCGGCACGCGCATCGACGACGTGGTGGTCAACGGCATGTTCACCCGCAACAAGAGCACCTACACGGGTTCGGTGACCTCGATCAAGGGCGAAGACCTCGTGGCCATCTCGAACACCAACCTGATGTCGGCCCTGAGCGCCGTGACCCCGGGCATGGTGGTCGTACAGAACAACGCCCTCGGCTCGAACCCCAACGCCATTCCCGAAATCCTGATCCGCGGCTCGAACTCCATCGCCACCTCGGCCGAGGAGAAGGCCTACAACAACCCGCTGATCATCCTCGACGGCGCCGAAATCAGCATGGAAGAGCTGTACGACCTCGACATGTACGAAATCGAGCGCATCGACGTCCTGAAGGACGCGCAGGCCTCGATCGTCTACGGCGACCGGGCGGCCAACGGCGTAATCGTCATCGAACGCCAGCAGGTGACCGACAGCAAACCCCGCCTGAACTACAACTTCGTGCCCGAGCTGAGCATCCCGGACCTGAGTTCGATGAACCTCTGCAACGCGGCGCAGAAACTGGAACTGGAACGCCTGGCCGGGCTTTACGAATCGGACAACGGCGCGATGGACAAGGCTTACGCCTACAAATTGCAGAACGTCCGCCGGGGCGTCAACACCGACTGGATACGCGCCCCGCTGCGCGTACCGTTCAGCCACACCCACTCGCTCTCGTTGAGCGGCCGCGCACAGAAGATCGACTACCGCGCGTCGCTGCGCTTCAGCGACAAGTACGGCGTCATGAAGGGCGACAACCGCCGCAACTACACGCTCAACTTTTCGATAGGCTACCACATGCGCGACAAACTCACGCTCCGTTACACGGCCAACTACACGCTGACCGACGCAACGGATTCGCCCTACGGCAAATTCAGCGCCTACACGAAACTCAACCCCTACGAGTCGCCCTACGACGAGTACGGCGAGCTGGTCAAAGCCTTCTACTTCGACCCCGAGGACACCTCGACGACGAGCGAAGGCTACCAGGCCAACCCGCTCTACAATGCCACGCTGTCGAGTTTCAGCACCTCGCGCAACCAGACCCTCCGCAACACGGTCGACGCCAAATGGTACGTGACCAAGGATTTCTACGTCTCGGGACAGTTCAACATCGACGTCAAGAGCAGCCAGTCGGACAAATACGTTTCGCCCGACGATGCACAGTTCCTCGGCGAGAACGACCCGGCCAAGCGCGGTCTCTACGGACTGGGCACGGGCAAGGCGTTCAACTACGACGGCAAGATCGTGCTCAACTACGGCCGCAACATCGGACAGGAAGGCTCGGGATTCGTGATCAACGCCGGAAGCGACATCCAGCACACCAACGCCACGACCTCCTACATCACGGCGATGGGTTTCCTGAAGGACAACCTCTCGGACATCAAATACGCCCTGGGATACGACTCCTCGAACCTCCCGAGCGGAACCGAGACGCTGCTGGCAAAGGTCGGCTTCTTCGCCAGCGGCAACATCTACTTCCGGAACCGGTACTTCGCCGACGTTTCCTACCGCACGTCGGGATCGTCGGCCTACGGCAAGGAGAACCGGTTCGCCCCGATGTGGTCGTTCGGCCTGGGATGGAACCTCCACAAGGAGAAGTTCCTCGAAAACGTCGAATGGATCGACGTGATCCGCCTCAAATGGTCGTGGGGATACAACGGCCAAACCACCGGCAGCCCCTATCAGGCCATCACGACCTACAAGTACAGCAACAGCAACATCTACTACACCGGCGTGGGAACCGTGCCGATCCGCATGGGCAACCCCGAGCTGAAGTGGCAGCGCGTGCTGAAGAACAACTTCGGCATCAACCTCACGCTCTTCAAGGAACGGCTGGTGATGAGCTTCGACTACTTCCGCAACACCACCAAGGACCAGCTGATGACGATTCCCCTCCCGGCGTCGACCGGTTCAGAGGACATCGTCGTGAACTTCGGCGAGAACCAGAACGTAGGTTACGACTTCTCGGTGGCGGGGCAGGTGATCCGCAACAAGAACTGGGCGTGGACGAGCGTCATCAACGGTTCGCACGTCAAGGACCGCATCAAGCAGATCAGCGACAAGCTGAAGAACACCGCCTATCAGCTCGAAGAGGACAACCCGCTGAAACTGCGCTTCCGGGAAGGCGGCTCGCAGTACGACATCTACGCCGTGCGTTCGGCCGGCATCGACCCCGCCACGGGACAGGAAATCTTCATCAACAAAAACGGCGAATACACCTTCAAGTACGACGCCGAGGACGAGGTGGTCGTGGGCAACACGCAGCCCAAACTGCAAGGCACGTGGCTCAACACGCTGCGTTACAAGGGATGGTCGCTGAACTTCGTCTTCAGCTACACCTTCGGCGGCGACACCTACAACAAAACCCTCTGGGAGAAGGTGGAAGACATCGACCCGCGCTACAACGTCGACGAACGCGCCTTTACGGACCGCTGGAAGAACCCGGGCGACCTGTCGCGCTACCTCGCCATCAAGGAGCGGCGTTCGACGACCCCGCACAACTCGGAGCGTTTCGTGGAGCGGCTCAACGAACTGTGGCTTTCGAGCGCGACGCTCACCTACGAGTTCCAGCCGAAATTTCTCAAACGGCTCGGATTCAAGCGTCTGGCCGTAGGTGTCGGCGTATCGGACATCGTACGCTTCTCGACCGTCAAGTACGAACGCGGTACGAGCTACCCCTACTGCCGCACCATCAACCTGACATTCCGTCCCACGTTCTAATATTGCCGAGACCATGAAACGAATGAAAAAATACAGCTACATCCTGCTGGCCCTGCCGCTGCTGCTGGGCAGCTGCGAGGCGTATCTCGACGTCAATCCCAAATCGGAAGTGACCGACAAGGAGCTTTTCTCGACGGCCGAAGGCTGCGAAGACGCCATCTACGGCATCTATACCGAGATGGGAACCAACAAGAACCTCTTCGCCTACGCGCTCACGTTCGCCTATCCGGAACTGATGACCGGCAACTTCACCATCAGCCAGAGCGACAACCTGGCCTACGTCGTACAGCGCCTGTGGGAGCACGAAAACGCCATCACGGTAGCCGAAAACCTCTGGATCAACGGATACAAGGCCATCGGATACGTCAACAAGGCGCTGATGCACGTCCTGCCCAAATCCGACGACGAATTCCGCCACATCCGGCTCTACAAAGGCGAACTGCTGGCGCTGCGCGCCTACCTCCATTTCGAAATGGCCCGCATCTTCGCCGTGCCGTTCGCATCGGGCGACGCCGCCGCCAAAGCCAAGGCCATTCCCTACGTGACCACATACGGCATCGAAGTCACCCCGTACAGTTCGCTGGACAAGGTGTTCGAACTGATCGTCGCGGACCTGACCGAGGCGGAGAAATACCTCGCGGCGGACGAGGAACTGGTGACGGCGACCCGCGACAACGCCTCCGACGGCTTCACGAGCTGCCGCATCACGCACTTGAACCTCTACGCGGTACAGGCGCTGCTGGCCCGCGCCTACTGGACGATGGGCAAACTGGACCTGGCCGAGGATTACGCCGAGAAGGTGATCGACAGCGGCAAATTCCCGCTGATGACGACCGCCGAGGCCTGGAACGCCGTGGAGACCGGCACGCTCAACATGCAGGAGACCGTCTTCGGGCTCTACTCGACGCAGTACACCTACAACTTCTACCGGAATCACATCTACCAGGGCGGAACCCTTGCGCTCTCCAGCCAGTATTCCGAAATCTACTCCACCGACCTGGCCGGCACGGACAAGCGTTACTCGACCTGGTTCGACACGGGCAATTCGTGGTGCATCAAGCACTACAACAAGATGTACGCCCAGGGAGAGAGCAACCCCACGTACAGCGGCAAATCAATCCCCGGACCGAGTCTGATCCGGATTCCCGAAATGTACTACATCGTGGCCGAAGCCAACCTCACGAAGGACCCGGACAAGGCGACGGAATACCTCGACTACGTGGTGAAGTCACGCGACCTGACGCCTTTCGCCGAGCGCGAAACGGGCAAAATCACCGAAAACAACATCATCAACGAACGCCGGAAGGAGTTTTTCGCCGACGGCGAGGATTTCTTCAACATGAAACGATTGCAGCTGGACATCGCGATACCGGGAGGCAATTTCGCGGGAACCGACGACGCGACCTACACGATGCCCATCCCGCAGAGCGTAGAGGACAATTACAGACAATAACGCAAGACTTATGAAAAACCTCATTTTCAAAATAGCCGTCCTGACCGGAACCGTCGCGGCATTCGCCTCCTGTTCCGACACGTGGCTGATGTACGACACGTCGCAGAAGGACAAACTCTATTTCAAATACGAGAACTATCCGAGTCTGGACCAGTATCTCTCGACCGACTTTTCGTTCGCCCTGCTCGACGAATCGGTGAAAGAGGTCAAGAAGACCGTAACCGTGACCCTGCTGGGAATGCCGGCAGACCGCGACCGGACGTTCGAGGTAAGGGCCATTCACGACACCACCTCGAATTACACCACGGGCGGCGTACAGCGCGAGCTGATCGACGCCGTCGAGAACGAAGACTACACGATCGACAGGCTCATCGTCCCGGCCGGCTCCGTGGAAGGGCAGATCGACGTGACGCTGAAGCGCACGGAGAAGATTATGACGAAAACCGCGTCGCTGGTGCTCCAGATCGCCCAGAACGAAGAATTCGAAGGCGTGCCCCGGAACGTCTACCGGTTCCTGATCTCGGACGGAACCGCCGCCTGCCCCTACTGGTGGTACTACTCCGCCACCCAGCAGTGGTATCAGTACACGGGCGAATTCCGGCAGGACAAATACCGGAAACTGCTGGAACTCTACCACGGAATCGCGGAGAGCAACCCGACGCTCTACGCGTCGATGGTCGAACAGTACGGCGAGAACATCGACAACGATTACTACACGGGACTCAACGGACAGCAGCTGCGCATGAGCATGGGATTCATGGTCAACCGGCAGAACCCCCACAAGATGGCCTGGCTCCGCTACGTGCTCTGCCCGCTGTTCGACTACTATTCGACCAATTACCCCGACCTGGAGTATTATACGACCGGAAGCGTCAACGTAACGACAGGCGGCTGGAGAGACCCGGCAAATAACTATTAACCGAAAGCGCCATGAAACAACTTGCGAAATATCTGTTGCCGCTCTGCTGCGGAATCGCACTGGCCTCCTGCTACGGACTCGACAAAGAGGAGTACCGGGAGCTGGCCCCGATCACGGTGAGCGGTCTGGACCGGACCATCTACGCCAAGGCTACCGAAACGCTCCACCTCGACAAACTCCGCGTGGAGAGCGAAAGCGGGCAGGACCTCGTCTACGAATGGTCCTACGGAAAACCTGCGGGAGACTTCCCCGGCATGGTCGACACGACGTTCATTTCCAGTTCGCCGACGCTCGACTACGCCTTCGACAAGGCCGGCAGCTACGTGCTGCGCCTGCGGATCGACAACGGCGAAAGCATCGGATTCCATTACTACGACCTGCGCGTGCAGGCCGGGTTCGACGAAGGTTTTCTGATCCTCTGCAACGACGACGAGGGCGCCGGATCGCTCGCCTTCGTCAAGAAACGCTCTCCGCAGGAGGAGGCCGAAGGCGCCCAGGAGATCTGGGACAATCTACTGACGATCAACCCGGAATACGACTTCCGCAGCCTGCGCGACGTCTACGTATTCTCCTCGCCGGGATACGCTTCGGGAATTCTGATCTCCTCGGGCGACGACGAAGGCTCGATCTACCGCCTCGACCCCGTGACGCTGAGCGTCACCTATCGCATGAAGGGGATGGACGAATACGGAGTCCGCACCGGAGAGATTCTGGGCGAAAGAACGTCGGGAACCGCTCACTGGGCCTATCTGATCGGCGACGACGAGAGGGCCTACCGCTACGAATTCTCGACCGACATGCTCATCGTGCGGGAAACGCCCTTCCCCGCACGATACGGCCGGCAGGGACTGTTCGCCTCGAAAACCGCCGGAGTGCGCGACATCCTCATGTTCTCCGAGGCCGGAATCACCGGATTCCCCAATTCGAGAATCGCGGGATACGCCGCACCCGACGGGTATGAATTCATCAACATGGCAGCGGGCCGCATCGGGGCGGGACAGTACGACGCTTCCAAATACTACTGCATCGCCCGTACGATCGAAGGGGCGCCGAAAACCGTCAAAATCATCAGCACCAGTTCATCGCTTTCGAGTCCGACCGAAATCAAGACCTACGACGAGGTGCAGCCGATGCTGATGAATGCGAACACCCGGATCGTCACGACGAAGCTCAACGGAAACGCCTACTACGATTACGACAACAAGATCTATCACTGGGCGATGACAGGCGTCGACCCGGTCGTTCCCGCCGAAGGGGCCAAGCCCGACATCACGCTGCCCGACGGCGAACAGATCATGGACATCTGCACGAACGCCGTACCGTCGACCTCTTCCGCGGTGGTCGACGACGACCAGCTGCTGATCGCCACCTACAACCCGACGGCGACCGGCCGCAAGCCCGGCAGCCTCTACGTTTACAGTCTGAAGACGATGGAGAAGGTGAAGGAGTATGTCGGCATCTGCGAAAAACCCGTGGCCGTGGCCTACAAGTTCCCCACATCGAACTGACGATCCGCCCGGCACGGCACGTTCCGCATCCGGCCTTCCCCTCGCGGGAGGGCCGGATCGTTTTTCGGGAACCGCCGGGGCGTCATAGCCCCGGTTTCGCTTTGCAGAAAAGAAAAAACCGGTTATCTTTGTATGCCGGCCCCACAAGACAGCCCTGCGGAGGCTCCCGGACGGGACACCCTCGGGGCCAAAGTCACCCCTTTTCAAGGGGAGGAGGGGGAGGCAGGGGAATTATCTGCGCCGAAACATAAGCCGCGGAAACCGACTCCTTCGGAGCTGCGGCGAACCTGATAAACAAAAAAAGAGTTATTTACACTTATGTTTTTAGAAAATGCCAGCCGCAAGGGCTGGATCGAAGTCGTATGCGGTTCGATGTTCTCGGGTAAGACCGAGGAGCTGATCCGCCGCCTGAAACGAGCCAAATTCGCCCACCAGCGGGTCGAGATTTTCAAACCCCGGATCGACGTGCGCTATTCCGAGGAGGAGGTCGTGTCGCACGACGCGAACGCCATCCGCTCCACCCCCGTCGAGTCGCCGCAGAACATCCTGCTGATGACCGCCGACGTCGACGTGGTGGGCATCGACGAGGCGCAGTTCTTCGACGAAAGCATCGTCGACGTGTGCCGCCGGCTGGCCAACAACGGCGTGCGCGTGATCGTCGCGGGTCTGGACATGGACTACACCGGAAAGCCGTTCGGCCCGATGCCCGCGCTGATGGCAACGGCGGAGTACGTCACCAAGGTTCACGCCATCTGCGTCCGCTGCGGCAACCTCGCCCACCATTCGCACCGCCTCACGAGCGACGAAAAGCAGGTGATGCTGGGCGCGCAGGACAGCTACGAACCGATCTGCCGCCATTGCTTCAACAAGCTGATGAACGGAGAGAAAGCGTAGGCCCCCGGCCGCAGGGAGGAGGGTACGACAAAAAACCGCAGTCCGGAAATCCGGGCTGCGGTTCTGTTTTGCGGGACAGGGGCTTCGCCCTCCGGCACGCGGGCGCCCGTCAGCGGGCGGCGCGCAGGGCGTCGATGAAGCCGGGCCAGAGCACCCAGAGATTCTCGGTCTGGAGCCACAGTTCGCGGGCCTGCGCGGCAGGCGAGGGTCGTTCGCTCCCGATGTCGCGCAGATACGCTTCGTCGGCCGGATGCTCGTCGGCGGTAAATTCGGCGAAGAAGGGCGCAAAATGCGTCCGGAATCGCTGCAACTCCCCTTCGGGCAATCGTCCGTCACGGCGGAAAGCCGACCACAGCAGCAGCACCTCACGCCCCGGATGCTTGTCCGACACGTCGTTGATCACCTCGTCGAACAGCTCCTGCTCGTCCATGGCCAGATAGTTGAAAGCCAGCAGTTCGCTCCCTTCCAGATGGTCCTCGGGGTCGAGTTCCAGCAGCATTTCCAAGAGTGCCGCCGACATCTCGAAATCGTTGATCAGGAAGTGGTCGATGGCCGAGGCGAAGATCAGTTCGAGCGCCGCGCGCGAATTGCGGTGGTTCCATTCGAGATTGATCTCCTCGTCCTCGGGAATCAGCTCCGCAAGACGCTGGAAGGCCTGAAAACGCTCGTTGCAGGCTCCCTCTATATCGCCGGCGGCCTGCATCTCGCGGGACCGGGCGAGGACTTTCACGAAATTACAGGGTCCTTCGCCGACCACCTCGAAAGTCTGGTCGGGCGTAGGTTCAAGATATGCCTTTTGCATCGTTGTCTTTGAGTTTGAAAATCATGGCGACAAGGACCGCGAACGTCACGCCCCCGCCCAGCAGGTAAGCCGCCGTACGGTTCTGCATGCCCAGCATCAGCGGCGAAACGAAGATATAGCTGGCGCAGACATACGTCATAACGAGAGCCGGAATCAGCCCCACCCACACGGCGCGCCCCCGGTGGCGGAGGTAGGCGACGATCATCCAGAGCGTCACCGCCGCGAGGGTCTGGTTCATCCACGCGAAATAGCTCCACATGGTCTGAAACGGCAGTCCGAAGATGATCAGAAGTCCCAGCGCGAAGAGCGGAATACAGATATAGATGCGTTTGCGCAGCGTGCGCTGCTCGACGCCCATGAAGTCGGCGACGATCAGCCGCGCGGAACGGAAGGCCGTGTCGCCCGAGGTGATGGCGCAGGCCACCACGCCGAAGATCACGAAGACGGCCAGCGCCGGGCCCAGCGTCTTGTTGGCGATCACGTCGATCATCACGGCCGCCTGGCCGCCGTATTCGGCGATGGCGCCGTTCAGCCCCGCGACGTCGCCCCAGAAGGCCATGGCAATGGCGGCCCAGACGAGGGCGATGATCGACTCGGAGATCATCGCGCCGTAGAAGACCGAGCGGCTCTCGCGTTCGTTGCGCATGCAGCGGGCCATCAGCGGCGACTGCGTGGCGTGGAAGCCCGAAATGGCGCCGCAGGCAATGGTCGTGAAGAGCATCGGGACGATCGGGAAGGCCTTCGCATCGGCGATGCAGTTTTCGAAGGAGGTGAATTCCGGAATGGTGTATTCGCCGCCGAAAAGCAGCACGACGAGGATGCCGACGGCCATGAACAGCAGCGCGAAGCCGAAGACCGGGTAGATGCGGCCGATGATCTTGTCGACGGGCAGCAGCGTGGCGGCGATGTAGTAAACGAGAATCACGCCCAGCACGATCAGCAGCAGCCACGAGAATCCGCCGAAAGCGATGCCTTCGAGCGACGGGACGTCGAGGCGGGCCGCGACGAGCGATGCGGGCTGCGAGAGGAACACCGCACCGACGAGGATCATCAGCCCGGCGGAAAAGAGCCGCATGACGATCTTCATGCCGCCGCCGAGGTAGACCCCGGCCGTCTCGGGAAGACTCGCGCCGTCGTGGCGCAGCGAGATGACCCCGGCGATGAAGTCATGCGCCGCACCCATGAAGATGCCGCCGAAGGTGATCCACAGAAACGCCACCGGCCCGTAGGCCGCACCGAGCACGGCGCCGAAAATCGGGCCGAGCCCCGCAATGTTGAGCAGTTGGATCAGGAAAATGCGCCACCTCGGCAGGGGCACGTAATCCACGCCGTCGTAAAGACGGCTGCAAGGCGTCCGGGCCGCCGGGTCGATGCCGACGAGCCGTTCCAGATAGCGTCCATACGTGAAATATGCGGTCACCAGCAACGCCAGGCACACCAGAAAAGTAATCATCGTAAAACAGTTTCGGGTCAGTTTTAGCGCGAATATAGCAAGAAAAGCGAGAATTTTCGCAAAATTGTTGCGAGAAAAAAATATTTTTCAGATATTTGCAGTCCCAAAGGGAACCTCGGTGTTCCCGAAAGGCTGAATTAGCTCAGCGGTAGAGCACTTCACTCGTAATGAAGGGGTCCCGAGTTCAAATCTCGGATTCAGCTCCAGGAGGCGTGAGAGAGAAGGAACGGATTACGTCGTCCACTGCAAAAAGTCTTATGTGTCAACGACATGTAAGACTTTTTCGTTTTCAGGCGTCAGGAGAGAGCAACTGCGCGCAGGCGTCCGCCTCCCGGCCGGCGCAGCTGTTCCGTCCCCGGAAACGACCGGAAATGAACCCCGGGCGGCGGGACCTTCGGCAGGTCGCCGGCATAAAATTCGACCGGTGCGTCTTCTTTTTCATCTTTTTTCCATACCTTTGCTGCGCAACGGTTCGCCGAACGAGGCCCCCGGCCCCGGGCGATTAAAAGGGAATGCCGTGAAAATCGGCAACAGTTCCCTCTGCTGTAAGTTCCTGCCGCCGAAGCGGCACATCAGACCCCGACAATCTCTTGCCACTGGTTTTCACGCGACCGGGAAGGCGTCGGGACCGGAACGAGTCAGAAGACCTGCCGCTGCAATGGTTTTACAATCCAGGGGGAAATGGATCGTGATCGGCAGGAAAAACGGTTTCCGGCATATCCCCGAATGTAAAATCAGGCTACTGCGAAATTCCGGCCGGACGCATGCCGTGCGCACGGCACGAATGCGGATCTCCGGAACATCCGCAAAGATTGGTTGAACGATTTAAACGAAGAGGATATGAGCTGTTTTTTCAGTCATGCCGGACGGACGGCGATACCGGTGCTGCTCTCGGTAGCGCTGGCTGCCGCAGCCTGCAACAAGGACGGAGAGATTACGCTGCCGGACAGCAAACCCCGAATCACCCTCGACAGCGAGACAGGCGTCTACGCGGCCAAGATCGGCCGCGCGGTGACGATCACGCCGACCGTGGAAAACGAGGGAGAGGCCGCTTACAGCTGGACGATCGACGACGAGGTCGTTTCCACGGCGCGCGTGTTCGAATACGTGTTCAACGAGGAAGGCCGCGTCTATGTGACCCTGCGGGTCGAAAACCGGGCGGGATACGACGAGAAGGAGGCGCGCATCGACGTGAACCGGCTCGCTCCCCCCGTCATCTCGCTCATCGTGCCGCCGACGGGGCTATACGTGCTCACGGGACGGGAATACACGTTCGCACCGGAGGTGCAGAACGGCGAAAACGCCCGTTACGAATGGTATCTGGACGACTCGTCCGTACCGGTCTCCACCGAAAAGGACTACATCTTCATGCGCACCCAACCGGGAGACTGCTCCCTGCGGCTGACGGTGACCAACGAGGACGGCACGGCCGAGAAAACGGTTGCCGTGCACGTCGTGGACGTCATTCCGGTCCGCATCGCGTTCATCCCCTCCTCCTACCTGGCCGACCCGCTGGTGCGGAGCGTATCGCTCGGACGGACGCTGTTCCTGCGGCCGCAGGTGAGCGACGCCGTCGGGCCGGAATATGCATGGTACGTGAACGGCGTCTTGCAGGAGGACGCAACCCAACGCATGTTCGCCTTCAAGCCGGAGAAGGAGGGCGAATACGAAGTCACCTTCCGGGTGACGGACACGGACGAAAGCCCGGCCGCACCCCTCTCGCGCCACATCACGCGCGCATCGTCGAAGCGAATCACCGAGAAAACGCTCCGGGTGACCTGCTACGAACGCGAATCGGAGCGCGTCATCACGACGACGGGACAGCCCGCGTCGAACCGGGTGCTCGAATTCCTGCCCGCGCCCGGACAGTTCGTCAACGAAACGGGCATGGCCGGATACACCGGCCAGAAGAGCTTCGAGGAGGCCCGTCTCTACGCCGAGAACCGGCTGAAAAAGGGTGAGTTCGTCTCGCTCGGCAACTTCGGCGGCTACGTGATCCTCGCCTTCGACCACAGCGTGGAGAACAAGGGCGGATACGACTTTTCGATCCCCGGCAACCAGTTCGAAGGGAGCAACGAGCCGGGCGTCGTGTGGGTGATGCAGGATGTCAACGGCAACGGCAAGCCCGACGACGAATGGTACGAACTCCGGGGCAGCGAAACGGGCGGCGAATGGACCGTCCAGGAGTATGCGGTGACCTATTACAGACCCGCCGGGCCTCGTCAGGGGGTGAAATGGACCGACAATCTGGGCCGGAGCGGGCAGGTAGCCTATCTGGGACAGTTCCATGCGCAGGACTACTACTATCCCCTGTGGCTCGAAGAGGAGTCCCATACCTATTACGGCACGGGCCTGCGGCAGAACACCACGCAGACCCCAGGCGGAGACTGGTCGAACAACTCGTTCGAATGGGGGTACGTCGACAACGCGGGCAGCGACAATCTGGAATCTTCGTCCAAAACCGGCAAGACCTGGTTCAAGATCAGCAACGCCATGACGCCCGACGGACAGCCCGCCGGATTGCGCTACATTGATTTCATCAAGGTGCAGAGCGCCATCAACGGCAGCGCCGGAGGACTGGGCGAACTCTCGACCGAAGTCGCCGGAATGGCCGTCGACGAGAACCTCAACCGATAACCCCATTCCCGACCGCAACGCATGAAACGATTCTTACGACAGATTCTGCCCGCGGCTTTATGCCTCTCCGCCCTCGGCGGCTGCATGAAGTGGGACTACGGCCGCACGGAGAATTTCTCGGCGACGGAACGGGGGCTGTTCATCGTCAACGAGGGCATGTTCCAGTACGGAAACGCCACGCTGTCGTATTACGACCCGGAAACGAAAACCGTCGAAAACGAAGTTTTCCACCGGGCCAACGCCTTCAAGCTGGGCGACGTGGCGCAGTCGATGACCCTGCACAACGGCGTGGGATGGATCGCGGTGAACAATTCGCATGTCGTTTTCGCCGTCGACCCCGACACCTTCCGCGAGGTGGGACGCATCACCAACCTCACCTCGCCGCGGTACATCCATTTCGTTTCGGACGAAAAGGCCTACGTCACGCAGATCTGGGACAACCGCATCTTCATCGTCAACCCCAAACGCTACGAAATCACGGGATATATCGAGTGCCCGGACATGACGGCGGAATCCGGCTCCACGGAGCAGATGGTGCAGTACGGCAAATACGTCTTCGTGAACTGCTGGTCCTACCAGAACCGTATCCTCAAAATCGACACCGAGACCGACCGGGTCGTCGGTCAGCTGACCGTCGGCATCCAGCCCGCGTCGCTGGCGATGGACCGGAACAACAAGCTGTGGACCGTCACCGACGGCGGCTACGAGGGCAGCCCCTACGGATATGAAGCCCCGTCGCTGTACCGCATCGACGCCGAAACGTTCTCCGTGGAGAAGCAGTTCCGGTTCCGGAAGGGGGACTCCCCGTCGGAGATGCAGCTCAACGGCACGCGCGACACGCTCTACTGGATCGACCGGGACGTCTGGCGCATGCCCGTCGCCGGGGAGCAGCTTCCGGTGCGCCCGTTCCTCGAATACAGGGAGACCAAATATTACGGACTGACGGTCGATCCGACCAACGGCGACGTGTACGTTGCCGACGCCGTCGACTACCAGCAGCAGGGAGTCGTCTACCGCTATACGGCCAAGGGCGAGCCTGTCGACGAATTTCACGTGGGCGTCGCGCCCGGAGCGTTTTGCTGGAAATAACCGGAGAGCATGAAAACAACCGCCTTGTTTCTTTGGATGCTGCTGTTTCCGGCGCTGCTGCGGGCGCAGGGCGAGCCGGCGCCGTCCGACGCGCCGGAAACCCCGCAGAACGCCGGCGCGGGGGAGTGGCGCGGGAAAGGCGCCATCGCCATCCGGGAGGTTCCGGTCTGGGGCCGGCGTCCGATGAAAAGCATCGGCGTCGAGGAGACGAAACTCGACTCGGCGATCCTCAAGGAGAACATCGCCCTCTCGATGGCCGACGCGCTGACGTTCAACACACCGGTTTTCGTCAAGCAGTACGGCCGCGCGACCCTCTCCACGGTATCGTTCCGCGGCACGGGTCCGTCGCATACGCAGGTGACGTGGAACGGCATGCGCATCAACAACCCGATGCTGGGCATGACCGACTTTTCGATGATCCCCTCCTATTTCATCGACGACGCCTCGCTGCTCCACGGAACCTCGTCGGTCAGCGAGACGGGCGGCGGACTGGGCGGACTGGTGAAACTCTCGACTGCGCCGGCGGCGGCCGACGGATTCGGGCTGCAATATATCCAGGGCATCGGCATGTTCCGTACTTTCGACGAATTCCTGCGCCTGACATGGGGCGACGAGCGCTGGCAGGTATCGACCCGCGCCGTCTACCAGTCCTCGGCCAACGACTACAAGTACCGCAACCGCGACAAGAAGGAGAACATCTACGACGACGAGATGAACATCGTCGGGTCGTACTATCCCACCGAACGCAACAAGAGCGGCGCGTTCGACGACGTGCACGTGTTGCAGGAGGTCTACTACAACACCGGGAAAGGCGACCGCTTCGGGCTGAACGCCTGGTACATCAATTCCAACCGGGAACTGCCCCTGCTGACGACCGACTACGCCGACGACACGCAGTTCGAAAACCGCCAGCGCGAACACACCCTGCGCAGCGTCCTCTCGTGGGACCACTACCGCCGGAACTGGAAGGCGGCGGCGAAAGCCGGATACGTGCATTCGTGGACGGCCTACGACTACCGGCGCGACAAGGGCAACGGCATCCTGGAGGCCATGACCCGTTCGCGGAGCAGGATCAACACCCTCTACGGGCAGGCTGACGGAGAGTATTCCGTCGACGGCAAATGGTTCTTCACGGCCGGGCTGTCGGCACACCAGCACTTCGTCGAAAGCGCCGACAAGAACATCATCCGCCAGCAGGGCGACAAGGCCGTCGTCGGCTATGACAAGGGACGCATCGAACTCGACGGCTCCCTGTCGGCCAAGTGGCGTCCCACGGAGCGGCTGGGCTTGTCGGTCGTCGTGCGCGAAGCCATGTACGGAACCTCCTGGTCGCCGGTCATCCCTGCCTTCTTCGCCGACTGCCTGCTTTCCAGGCGCGGCAACGTCGTGGCGAAGGCCTCCGTCTCGCGCAACTACCGCTTCCCGACGCTCAACGACCTCTACTTCCTGCCGGGCGGCAACCCCGGCCTGAACAGCGAAAAGGGCGTCGCTTACGAAGCCGGACTGTCGTTCGCCGTGGGAAAGGAGGGCGCGTACACGCTGTCGGGGTCGGCGTCGTGGTACGACCAGCACATCGACGACTGGATTCTGTGGCTGCCGACGGCAAAGGGATTTTTCTCGCCGGTGAACATCAAAAAGGTCCACGCCTACGGCGTGGAGATCCGGGCCGACCTGGCCGCATCGCTCACCAGGGAACTGAAAATCAACCTGAACGGCACCTTCTCATGGGCGCCGTCGATCAACGAGGGGGAGCCGATGTCCCCGGCCGACCGGTCGGTCGGCAAACAGCTGCCCTACGAACCGGAATATTCGGCCACGGCGACCGGAAGGCTCTCCTGGCGCAGCTGGGGCCTGCTCTATCAGTTCTGCTATTACAGCGAACGCTACACCATGTCGAGCAACGACATCACGCTCACCGGACGCCTTACGCCCTATCTGATGAGCAACCTCTCGCTCGAAAAGGGTCTCTCGCTCCGGTGGGCGGACCTGACGCTCAAAGGCACGGTCAACAACCTGTTCAACGAGGAGTACCTCTCGGTGCTCTCCCGGCCCATGCCGCGCATGAACGCCGAATTCTTCATCGGCATAAAGCCCAAATGGGGGACGAAAAAGAGGTGACCCGGCGCGAAGGAGCCTTTCTCTGCGTCTTATTTCCCTTCGGTGACCAGTTGACCGGCATCGTTCACAAAGAGGGACTTACGCTGTTCAGAGGGTAGAAATCCCCCCCCCCTCGCGGTTCTCTCCACCGGGGTCGATACCGATGGGATGCGCGAAGACGAAACGCGCGCCGCCCGTGTAAGCGGAATCGACCCAGATACGGCCCCCGACGATCATGGCGATCTGGCGGCAGATGGCAAGGCCCAGGCCCGTGCCCTTCTTCTTGTTGCCGTCGAGCTTCTCGAAGCGGTTGAAAACCAGATCCTGCTTGTCGGGCGGAATGCCCGGTCCGGTGTCGGCCACCGAGAAAAGCACCTCGCCCCGCTCCTCGTCGATCTCCACCCCCAGCGTGATGCTGCCCTCGGAGGTGAACTTGCCGGCGTTGGTCAGCAGGTTGATCAGGATTTGCGAAAGACGGTGGGCGTCGGTGGTGAGCATGAACGATCCGACGGGACACGCGAAACGCCCCTCAACCCCTCTCTGCCGCGTATGGGCAGTGGTCATCATCACGTGCTGGCAAATCTGCACGATGTCCTCCGAAGCGTAGTTGAACCTGATCTTGCCGCACTCGAGCGACGAAATGTCGAGGATGTCGTTCAGCAGCGTGAGCAGCATCTCGGAGTTGCTGACCACGATGGCGCAGTACTCGGCGCGCTCCTCCTGCGAAAGCTCCTCGCTCTGCATCAGCGAAGAGAAGCCCACGATGGCGTTGAGCGGCGTGCGGATTTCGTGGCTCATGTTGGCCAGGAACGCCGACTTGAGCATGTCCGACTCCTCGGCCTTCTCCCGGGCGACGACCAGCTGGCCCTCGCGCTCCTCAAGCGTGAGCTTGAGCCGCCGCATGCGCAGCAGCAGCCACGTCACGAAGAGCAGCAGCAGCACCAGCAGCAGGATGCCCGCCACCAGCAGTTCGATGTAGTGGGAGTATTTCGACAGCTTGGCCGCCATCGTATCCTCGATGACGCTGCCCTTGGGCAGGGCGTATTCGGCGATTTTCCACTCCTTGAGCTTGCGCGAATCGAACAGATAGAGACTTTTGCTCGTATGGAAATGAGCGTCTTCGATGTCGTCCGTGTCGTAATATTTCCGGATCTGGTTCGCAATGACCTCCGCGCCGTTCTCGTATTCGGGCACGTAACCGCCGATCGCCGTGTCGCCGATGCCCGTACCGGTCACCGAGAAGACCGGAACGCGGGGGTTGTTCTGCACCAGATCGTTCAGCGACCGCTGCATGAAGTATTCGCCGTCGCTGCCTACGCGCCACGTGCCGAGCATCACGGCCGAACGGGGCGGCAGCGTCGCATAGGTCCGGAACGCCGTCTCCTCCCCCTCGCGGCTGTCCACCAGCACGAGATTCAGGTCGGGGTAGTTCTCCCACTCCGCGCGCACGAGCGCCTGCAACGAAATGCCGCCGTAGGTATTGTCGGTCACCAGAGCGATGTTCTCCACCTGGGGATAAAGCGAACGGATCAGGTCGATGTTGCGCCGGATGTCGTAGCGGTTGAGCATGCCGCCCACCCTGTTCAGGCTGTCGCACATCACCCGGTAGTCGATCGCACGGGGTCTCCACGTCTGCAACGAATCGGGCGGCGCGGGCAGCATGACGCCGTTCTCGCTGGCGAAGCAGCTGAAGCACATCACCCCTTCGGGAATGCAGCCCTGCGATACGATCGGCTCCCATCTGTGCGAAAGGCTGCTCGCGGAAGGTAACGACATCATCTGCATCGACAACTATTTCACCGGTCACAAAAGCAACATCCGACACTTGTTGTCGCACCCCAATTTCGAGGTCATCCGCCACGACATCGTCTATCCCTACATGGCCGAGATCGAGGAGATCTACAACCTCGCCTGCCCCGCTTCGCCGATCTACTACCAGCACGACCCGATCAAAACCACCCAGACGTCGGTGATCGGCTCGATCAACATGCTGGGCATGGCCAAATACAACCGGGCGAAAATCCTCCAGGCCTCGACCTCGGAGGTCTACGGCGACCCGCTGATCCACCCCCAGCGCGAGGATTACTGGGGCCACGTCAACCCGCTGGGCATCCGCTCGTGCTACGACGAGGGCAAACGCTGCGCCGAGTCGCTCTTTATGAGCTACTACCGCGAACACGGCATTCCCGTGAAGATCATCCGCATATTCAACACCTACGGTCCGAAAATGGACATCAACGACGGCCGCGTGGTCTCGAATTTCATCGTCCAGGCGCTGCGGGGCGACAATATCACGATCTACGGCGACGGCGGACAGAGCCGTTCATTCCAGTACATCGACGACCTGATCGAAGGCATGGTGCGCATGATGGACGACACGCCCGACGACTTCACCGGTCCGGTGAACATCGGCAACCCAAACGAATTCACCATCGCCGAACTGGCCCGCGAGGTGATCTCCCTGACGGGTTCGAAATCGAAGATCGTCCACCTGCCCCTGCCCGCCGACGACCCCCAACAGCGGCAGCCCGACATCTCGCTCGCCCGCAACATGCTCGGCGGCTGGGAGCCGAAAATCCAGCTGCGGGACGGTCTCCTAAAAACCATCGCCTACTTCGAGGAGGTGCTTTCGCGGGGAGGGATCCGACGGTGAGACTCGACCGGCACGTGCAAAAACACGGCCACAGCCTATAAGAAAAAAGCGGCAGACCACAGAGGTCTGCCGCTTTTCACATTCCTGCGCCCGCAGCGTCAATCCCGGTTGACCGGGCCGTCTTTTCGTCCATACGGTCTCCGGATCACTGCACCAGCATCGCGTGCCGGTAACCGTCGGTCTTGTTCCAGTCGCCGCGCGTGAAGTCGGGAACGGCCACCGGGACGCTGTTGTGTTCGAGCGACATCGCCGTAAGGGCGCCGATGCACGACCATTCGGCCGCATCGTAGACATCCTGATCTAGCGGCAGGCCATGTTGCAGGCAATAGACCAGCCGGTAGTCCATGATGAAGTCCATGCCGCCGTGACCGCCGACCTCGCGGGCCTTGGCCTCGATGTCGAGGACGATCGGGTCTTTGTACCGCGCCATCAGCGCCTCACGCACCTCCTTCGACACGAAACGGTGGGCGTTCAGGTTCTCGTGGTCGGGCACGCCCGAATCCGCAAGCTGGTCGGGGTTGAAGGCATAGCCCTGAACGGGGTATTTGTTGGCGAATCCCTTCGTGCCGGTCAGCTGGTACATGCGGCTGTACGGACGGGGCGTGTAGACATTGTGTTCGAGCAGGATCGTGCGGCCCTTCTCGGTCTTGATCAGCGTCGTCGTATGGTCGGCGTTGGCGAATTCTTCAGCGCCCAGCTTCTCGCGGGCGAGTTTCAGCCCGTTGACCGAGCGGGTGTCCATCGCCACCAGGCAGTTCATCTTGTCGCCGCGGTGGATGTCGAGCAGCTGGCAGGCGGGACCGAGGCCGTGCGTGGCGTAGACGTCGCCGCGGTGATCCCGGTTGAATTTCAGACGCCAGCTGTCCTGATAGTAGTCCCAGAAAGCGTCGAGGTCGTGGATATACGCACCTTCGACATGGAGAATGTCCCCGAACAGTCCCTGCCGGGCCATGTTGAGCGTCGTCAGCTCGAAGAAGTCGTAAACGCAGTTTTCGAGCATCATGCAGTGCCGCTGCGTCTTCTCGGCGGTGTTCACCAGTTGCCAGCACTCTTCGAGCGACGTGGCGGCGGGAACTTCGACAGCGACGTGCTTGCCGTGCTCCATGGCGTAAACGGCCATCGGAACGTGCAGCTGCCACGGGGTCACGATGTACACCAGGTCGATGTCGTCACGCTCGCAAAGCTGTTTCCAGCCCTCCTCGCCGCTGTACGGAGCCGCCTCGGGAAATCCGCGGCGCACGAGAATCGCCTGCGCGCTGTCCACGCGCTCGGGATAAAGGTCGCAAAGGGCTTTGATCTCGACGCCGTCGAGATGCGTGAAGCGTTCCACGGCCCCGGGGCCGCGCATGCCCAGCCCGATGAAGCCCACACGGACCGTCTCCATCGGCGCGGTTTTGAGTCCCAGCACCGATTTCTGGCCCGGTTCGCGCGCGGGCGTATCGAAGACGATCACGCCGTCGACCGTCTTCCATCCTTTCGATTCGCAACCGGAAAACAGGAAAATGCCTCCAAGGGCAGCCAGTAAAATGAGCAATTTCTTCATTAGTATGACAGATTGGTTAGTTTCGTTACAAAAGTATGAAATATTTTGAAATCTGCGCCCATTTGACTACTTTTGCCGTCGTAAAAATCTCATTTCATGTTTCGTAGATTCGCGGCGGTAATCCTATCGGCCATCCTGCTCTCGCCGGGGTGGCTCGGCATGACGGGCATGACGCTCCTGATCGGGTTCGTCCCGCTGCTGTGGGTGAGCGCGTCGTACGACGACACGCGCCGCTCGTGGTGGGGCATGTTCGGCTGGGCGACGCTCGCGTTCGTGCTGTGGAACGCCCTGACGATCTGGTGGATCTGGTACGCCACGCCCGTAGGCCCCCCGGCCGCCACGCTCGCATCGACGACGATGAACATGATCGCCTTCATGCTCTTCCACACCGTTTCGAAAAAAGCCCCCAAAGCGTTGGCCTACGTCACGCTCGTCACGGCGTGGATCACGACGGAATACTGGTACACCGTAGGCGACTTCTCGTGGCCGTGGCTCATCCTGGGCAACGGCTTCTCGCACGAAGTCTGGGCCGTGCAGTGGTACGAATACACGGGCGTTTTCGGCGGCACGCTGTGGGTGTTACTCTCCAACATACTGATTTTCGAAGCGTTGCAAGCCCGCCGCAGCACACGCCGGTGGGCGGCGGCAGCCTGCTCCGTCGCACTGCCGATGATCGCGTCGCTGTGCATCTGGCAGAGCTGGGAGCAGCCCGACGAGGGGACGGCACGAGTGAGCGTCATCCAGCCCAACGTGGACTGTTACGACAAATTCCACGGCGACACCCAGCGGCAGGAGCGCAACATCGCGGACCTCATGGCGGAGGTCCCCGCCGGCGCGCAGTTCATCCTGCTGCCCGAGACCGCAGTGCCGGGCGACTACCTGGAACCCGGATTGAGCGATTTCTATTCGGCGGGCGAACCGGGCGCATTCTGGCAGGAGCTGACCGACTCGCTCCGCAGCCGGCACCCCGAAGCCCTGCTCATCACCGGAGCCGGCACCATTCGCCGCTACCCGGCCGGGGCGCAGACCGAGACGGCCCGCCCGGAACGCTTCGGCGACGGCTATTACGACCGCTTCAACACGGCCGTGGGGCTGGACTCCGCGGGCCGCATGCAGCTGCACCACAAAGGCCGGCTGGTGATCGGCGTCGAAAACACCCCGACGTGGGTCTTCGACGCGATGAAATTCCTGGTCATCGACCTGGGCGGCACGGTCGGACAGATAGGCAAGGGCCTGCACGGCACGGCTTTCGAGCACAACGGCGTCAAAACCGGACCGGCGATCTGCTACGAAGGGCTTTACGGCGACTTCTACGGCGGATTCGTGCGCCGCGGCGCGCAGTTCATGGCCATCATTTCGAACGACGGCTGGTGGGGCGACACGCCCGGTTACAAACACCTGTTCTCGATCTCGCGCCTGCGGGCCGTCGAACACCGCCGCGCCATCGCCCGCTCGGCCAACACCGGGAAATCGGGCTTCATCTCGGCCCGCGGCGACGTGGGCCAGACGCTCGGCTGGGAGCAGCGCGGCGTGATCACCGCCGAGGTCCCGCTCAACTCGGAACTCACCTTCTACACCCGCTACGGCGACTTCCTGGCCCGCATCTCCGAATACATCCTGCTGCTGTCGGTGCTCTACTACGTGGCCTACCGCTACAAACGCAGGAACCACCTCGTCAAATAAACCCCTTGCTGATATGAATTACACCCAGACACTCGAATTCCTCTTTCAGTCGCTTCCCGTCTTCGAAACCCAGGGCGCGACGGCTTACAAACCGGGATTGGAGCGCATCACCGCATTCTGCCGCCACATCGGAAACCCCCAGCGCAACTTCTTCACGATCCACGTCGCCGGAACCAACGGCAAAGGCTCCGTGGCGCACATCATCGCCTCGGTGCTCCAGCAAGCCGGATACCGCACGGGACTGTTCACCTCGCCCCACCTGCAGGACTTCCGCGAACGCATCCGCGTCGACGGCGAGATGATCCCCAAGCAGAAGGTGGTGAACTTCGTGGACAAGCACCACGACAAGATGGTCGAGCTGGAACTGTCGTTCTTCGAGATGACCGCCGCAATGGCCTTCGACTACTTCGCCCAGAGCGACGTCGAGGTGGCGGTGATCGAAACGGGACTCGGGGGACGGCTCGACGCCACGAACATCATCGTGCCGATATTGAGCGTCATCACCAACATCGGACTGGAACACACCTCCCTGCTGGGCGACACGCTGCCGAAGATCGCCGCGGAAAAGGCCGGAATCATAAAAAAAAGCATCCCGGTGATCATCGGCGAGGCCGACGCGCGTTACAACGGGGTTATCGAACAGGCCGCCGCGGCCAACAAGTCGCGGGTGATCTACGCCGAACAGGAATTCTCGTGCGAGGAACACCACATGAAGGGCACGGGCCAGAGTTTCCGCCTCCACCGCTCGCGCGACGGAAGGGCGTTCGACGTGTCGCTCGACCTGCAGGGCAACTACCAGAGCCGCAACATCGTGACCGCCTCGGCGGCGGTCGATTTCCTGCACGAGGAGACGCCGCTCACCATTTCGCGCCGCGCCTATCTCGAAGGCATGCGCTGCGCCGCGGCCAACACGGCCCTGATGGGACGCTGGCAGACGCTGGCTGAATCGCCGCTCACGGTCTGCGACACGGGCCACAACGCCCACGGCATCGCCTACGTCGCCGACCAGCTGAAAGCCACGCCCCACCGGGAACTCTACTGCGTGATCGGCTTCGTACGCGACAAGGATCTGGCGCACATCCTGCCCCTGCTGCCGCGCGACGCCCACTACATCTTCACGCAGGCCCACTCCGAGCGCGCCCTCCCGGCCGCCGAACTGACCGCGAAAGCCGCAATCTACGGACTCCGCGGCGAAGCGGTGGAAGAGGTGACGGCCGCCGTGGCCCGGGCCAAAGAGCTGGCCGCCCCCGAGGACATGATCTTTATCGGCGGCAGCACCTACGTCGTCGCCGAAGCGCTGTAAAGCCCCGTTCATAAAAAAAGCCCGCTGCTCACGCAGCGGGCTTTTTCGTCATCGGAGCGCCCGGACGGCCACCCGCCCCAGCCGCAGCACGAAGGGCTGACGGAAGTCGGCCGTGACGACCCCGCCGGCCGAGTCGTCGGCCGGATTCTCGGGAATCGTGGCCATGACGGCCGAAGCGGGCGTCAACCGCACGGTGAGCCGTTTGTGCCCGAGCAGCGAAACCGGGAGCGGCACGCTGTACTCGGTGAATCCCAACGCGGCGTCGTACGAAAGGCGGCGCAGGCCGAGGTCTTTGATCACGGCGTCGTTGTAAACGACCGGCCGCAGTACGAAAATACGTCCAGCATCTATGAACGGCAGCCCGTCGGCCGAATATTCGACCTTCCACTCCACGGGATAACCCCACGAACGGTTGATGTCGTGGTTGCCCGCAAGGAACGAGAAATCGAACGAGAGGCCGCGCCCCTCGACGCCTTCGGTCGAAGTCTCGACGACGATGGCTTCCGCACCGCTCATGCGGCCGCGGTTGTCGAACCGGAACCAGTCGCGGGTATCGGAATCGAGCCGCAGGGCGGCGTTGACGCGCATGGCCTTGCCGTCGCCGTCCTGCGCATAGCGCGTGTCGTACTCCGTATCGAGCCGCATCCTGGCCCCGGAGGTCGTCGAGAGAAACCCCTCGCCCGCGTCGGGAAGGACACGGTCGCCCGCGACGCCCGACTTCGGGGAGCGGGGCGTGTAGCCCTGCTTCTCGAAGCGGATGGCGCCGTCGTAATTGCGGTCCCAGTTCCACTCGGCGACCACGGCGTAGGAGGAGGCCGTATCGCGCGGAATAGCGATGTCGCGCTCGTCGAGCGGACGGATCGCATAACGTCCCATGTCGCCTCCGTAACGGCGCATCGGGGTATGGACCAAGACGCCCGAGGCGGCTCCGACGCCGTGCGGAACGCCGCGGCCGTCGCGCCGCCACGTGCATTTGGTATTGACGAGCATGTAAATCGAACCGTTGTCGGCATCCTTGAGCAGCGACGCCCACCCGTCGGTGCGGCGCGACGGCTGATCGAAGGCGTTGAGCCGCGACCGCTGGACGCACGATTCGAATACGTTCGCATAGCATCCCTGCTTGCTCAAAAACTCCGTTCCGGCAAGCGTCACATAGGTATAGAGGTCCTCGTCCTTCAGGTCGGCGATGCGCCGCTCCTTCGCGGGCAGTGCGACGCCGCGTTCGAGCACCTCGACGTTCGCGGCGCACAGACCGTCGACCGTGTAGCGTTCGGGGTCCGTCTCCCCGGTCAGCGAACAGCCGCCCAGGTCGAGCCGCACGCGGTCGCCCCGTTCGAGGCGGTTTTCGTAGATGCCGGCGAAACGCAGCCTGAAGCCGTAACGGCCGTCCGGGCTTTCGACATAGGCCGTGCGGAGATTCTCGCCGAGATCCACCTTGTCCCAGGAGACATTGGGGTTGAGCTCCATGTTCTGCGAGCGGTAGTCGCTGACGACAAGGGCTTCGAGCTGCGTACCGGGAGCCAGTCGCACCGTGCGGCCCGCAGCCTCGGCCCGCAGCGCCGCGAAATCGTCGGCCCGCACGCCTGCGACGGCGGCAAGGCAGAGCAGGGCGGCCATTGCCGTTCGGATCGTATGTTTCATAATCGGTAGGTTTTAGTTGTCGAACAAATCGTTGAGGACGCGCGCCAGCCGGTAGGCCCCGCGCAGGGCCTGGTCGACGGGCAGGGCGCCGTGTTCCCGCAGAAAACCCTCGTCGATGTCGTCGCCGGGCTTGGCCCAGTCGTAAACCACGCGGCAGCTGCGGGCGCACTCCAGCGCCCAGTCCGCAGGTGTGCCCTCGCCCACGGCACGCTGCTTTTCGGCGGGCCACTTGTCCAGTTCGCGGCGGAAATCCTCCTCGGTCCAGTCGGGATACTGGCGCGAAACCGAACCGTCCCAAACCCAGTGGTAGGTCACCTCCTTACCCTTGTATTTCAGGAGAAAGAAGTCGTAGTGCCGCGGGGCGTCCATGCCGCCCGGCAGATCGGCGAAATAGATGTGCCCCGGGCAGTGCATCTCGCCCACGAGGTGGATGACGTACTTGAGATTGACGTTAACCGTCGAATCGGAGAGTTCACGGTAGCTGCGCAGCCGTTCGATGGCGCGCGTGAGCTGGCGCACGGCGTCGCCGTCGCCGTTGGGACGCAGGGGTTCGGGCGGCACGCTGCCGTCCTTGTCGATGGTGACCATGTGCCAGTAGGTCGTGATCTCGTAACCGGGGGCCGTGCGGTAGCGGTCCATCCAGGTCGAATACTCGACGATCGACTGATCGAGGTAACGATCGAGCACCTGCCGGGTGCGGGGCGTGAGGTGCGCTTCGGCGATATAGGCGATCAGGCGGTGTTCACGCCCGCCCCACGCGAAGGCCGCCGTGCCCGCACAGAGCATCAGCAGCAGACAAATCAGTTTTTTCATGGCGTTCATTTTCGGTTGGCGTACTCCCGGAAGGCGGGATACAGGTAAGTGTCGTAGTTATGCGCAATGGTCCACGGAGCCGAAACGTTGTCGCTGCGCTCCTCCCCCGCGACCGTGCCGAACGTGCGGGTGGAAATCTCGTAGGTGAAGGGACCCCGGTAGCGGCATTCGGCAAGCAGCGTATGGTAGAACTCGCCCCACAGCCCCGCCCGCCCGATGGCGTCGGCATAGCCCAACCGCCCGGCGTAGCCCGGCATCAGGTGGTCGTCGTTGATCCGTCCGTTCCAGCCGCGGTTGCCGTGAATGTGCAGCTGGCCGATGCGCGCACCGGCGGTACGGAGCCAGTCGACGACGGTCTTTCCGGGCTGTTCGCGCGTGAGATAGAGGTTGGCGTGGCCCGTGTCGAAAGCAATGCGGACTTCGTACCGGTGGCTGCCCAGCGCATTGGCCTCGTCGACGGCCGCGGCGAGCACCGCGGCATCGGCGCCCACGCCGTAGGACATGTTCTCGACACAGACGTGCGCCCCGATCTCGTCGGCGACCGTCTGCAACTCGTGCAGCGACAGCGCGAGGCTCGCGGCCGAACTGCCGTCGCCGAAGGCGAGGGTCTGGTTGCAGTGAACCAGCACGTTTTTCGGCTTCAGGGGTGCGACGGCGCGGATCGCCCGCGTGAAGAAGGCCACCGAGGCGGCACGATCGGCGCCCGCGGCGCAGAGATCGCGGTTGCGCGCGGCGGTCGTCGATCCGTAGGGCAGGTGGATGCACCACACCTTGCAGCCGTTGGCGGCGAGCTGCTTTTCGGCGAAGGCGATGTCCCGCGTCCAGACCGACTCGTCGGACGAGAGGCTGGGGCAGATCCACGTCATGCCGTAACCCGGCGTGACGGTGTAGGTCGTCTCGTTGGCCATCGAGAGCACGGCGCTCGGACGCAGACGCAGGCGCGAGACATCTTCACCCGCGGCGGCGAGTTCGGTCGTGGGTTCGACCGTGACGCAATCGCCCGCATGGGCGTAGCGGCCCGTGCGGCGAACCTCCACGTCGTCGATCCAGAAGCAGTTTTTGACGTCGCGGATCACCGTGGGCATGAAGCGGAACGCACTTCCGGCAGCCACGGCCCCGAACGACATCCGCACCTGGTGCCACACGCCGGACGTCAGCTTCGCGGCGCGCAGCAGGACGGCCGTACGGGTGACGCCCTGCACCGACTGCGAAATGTCGGTCCCCGTCGCGACATCGACATCGACCGGCATGCCGTCGACCTCGCACCCCAGCAGCACGCCCGACTCGGCCATGCAGGCCACATCGCTCTCCATGCCGCGTTCGAGGCAGATGCGGAACGACAGTTCGGCGCAGCACGGTTCGCCGGCGGCGGCCATGCGGGGCGTCACCAGAATGCCCCGGTTGCCGTAACCGCCGACGTCGCCGCCGCACAGGCAGCCGCGATATTCCGCGGCGTAGAAGAGCCGCTGCCAGTCGTAGAGTCCGCGGTTGCGCAGGTAGTCGCGGCGCACGGCGAGCGTCGCGCTTGCGGCAGGCGCGGAGTTATAGTCCGAGGTCTCGAAAAGCGCGCTGCCGGGCGTTCCGGCCCCTTTGGCGACATAGGCCGCCTCGGTCCCCGCCGATGTGGCCGGCGACGGCACGGAACTGCCAGCCCCGACACCGTAACCGCCCGTTTCCGCAGCATAGTCGCACCCCCAGACGCAGTTGTCGAAATGCTCGGCGAAGAGCAGGGCTTCGCCGGGAGCGTAATTCAGCGGCGCAAGGGTCTTCACCCCGCCCGCCGCGACGGCGCACGGACCGGGAATGTCCCAGGTCGCCGAGCGGTGGGCGCAGTCGGTGACGCGGACGGAGAGGCCCGACGCGTAATCGCCTGCGGGAACCGCCACGCAGAACTCCGTTCCGGAGGCCGCGGGCCGAACCCCGCCGCCCGTCCCGGCACAGTCGAGCACCACCCACGGCAGGTTCCCGAAATTGCCGTTCCGGACAATCTCCGGCGTCGCCGGATCGAACGGAAACAGGCCTGAAACGGCCCCTCCGGAGCGATCCTCGACGCGAACCGAAGCGATGTGCGCATCGCCCGCGAGCGGAATCCGCACGACGCCGCACAGCGGCGAGAGCGTCACGTCGGCCGCATCGCCCGTGGTCCGGACCGTGCCGTACATCGGGCATGCGGCGGCCTGCAGGCTGCCGCCCGAAACCGGAAACTGCGCGGGAGGCAGCACGAAGGCCCGCTTCGCGCGGCTGTAAGCATCGGCCGGGAAATGAACCGTATAAAGACCGTCCGCAGAGACATCGGCGCCCACGACCGGCACTCCGTCGGCGTCGAAGCCCACCGTGCGGGCCACGCCGTTGACCAATGCACGCGGCTCCCCGGACCAGTCCCAACGCATTCCGGACTCCCCGGCAGCCACCTTCAGCCGCAGGATCACCCCGCCGCCCGCAGGCGGACGGGGTTTGTCCCCGTCGTCCGCACCGTCCCCGCCGCAGCCCCCGAGGAGCAGCGGAAGGACGAGCAGGACACATACCGTATGACGGATCGCAAGCATGGCGCTACCGGTAACGCAGGGTGATGACGCCCCACCGCAATTGGTTGTCGTAGGTCGTGGCGGCGCTGATCTCGGCGGTTTCCGTGTCGCCGTTCCAGACGAGCGGCAGCACGGTCATCACCTTGTCGTAGGGGCGTATGCGGACCATCACCCGCTCCCGGCCGAAGACCTCCGCGGGGAGGCGGAAGAGATGGTCGGTCAGTCCGATACCCGCCGAGGAACAGGTGTTGTAGCGGTTTCCGGCCAGCGAAGCGTCCCACCACGGCAGCGAACGCAGGTGCACGTAGTCGGCGCCCGTGGCGGCGCTCGGGCAGAGCGTATAGCTCTGTCCCCCGTCGACGGAATACTCCACGCACCAGTGCGCCGGATAGGTTTTCGAGGTGGTGGCCGAAATGGTCCCCGCGGCGAACGAGACGCCGAGGAGCATGTGCGAGCCGTTGAGCGAGGCGGTCGAAAACTCCATGCGCAGGCCGTTGTAACCCACCACTTCGTTCCCTTCCCAGCGATACCAGCCCTTCACGCCGGCCTTGACGAAATAGGCTTTGCAGGTGAGCGACGTTCCGAGCGAGCCGACCTCCGGATTGTTGTAATTGCCCGTTCCTGCAATGGGCCAGGCTTCGGCAGCAGTGGTTTCGACGTGGTTTTCGCAGAACAGTTCGGCATTCGGCACGGTCTTGCCCGACGAGATGTCGTCCGACGGCGTGATCGACTCCAGCCGGTTATAGGCATACCGGCTGTTGAACTTGGCATAGGTCCCGAACGAGTATTTGTGAGGGTTGCCGTCCCATTCGGCAAACTCCGTATAGGCCGACTCCCCGGCCCATTCCATGCCGAAGCCCGACTCGTCGAGCACGCGGATCTGGTAGCGCCCCACGTTGCCGTAGCGCGGCAATTCGTTGTGCACCACGATGCCGTGGGTCGTGCCCGTCCCCTGCGGGACGCCCTGACCCGAACGCCGCCAGAGGCAGAGCATGTTGACCGGTGCGTAGATCGAATTTCCCGCGTCGTCCATCAGCAGCGACGCCCAGCCCTCCATGCGGTTGTTGTTGTCCGTCTGCGAGGCGTTGACATCGGACGAAAGGCTGTAATTTTCGTAAACGTTGGCATAGCTGCCCTCCTTGAACAGGAATTCGGTGTTTTCGAGCGAGACGAAGGTGTAGACGTCGTCGTCGGTCAGTTCCGAAATCCGACGCTGCTTGACGGGAATCGCCTCTCCGGCAGCGCTTTCGACCATGTTTTCGCCGACCAGGCTGCTGATCGTGTAGCGTTCGGGATTCTCCTCGCGCGTGAGGACCGTGCCGCTGAGCGAGAGCGAGAGGCGCGTGCCGCGCGCCAGCACGTTGTCCTCCGGCGTGTCGAAGCGCAGGCGGAAGCCGTAGCGGCCGTCGGGGCTTTCGAGGTAGGCCGTGCAGTCGTTGACCGTCACGTCGACCTTGTCGTACGAAACGCTGGGGTTGGCCTCCATGTTCTTGCTGTGGAAGTCGCTGACGACGATGCCTTCGATCAGAATATCCTCGTCGACGGCCGTGCCTTCGGCCGTCGCCAGCGCCCGCACGTCGGCGAACGACACCTCGCGGCCGAACTCGTCGTCCTTGTCGGCTTGCGTGATGTAGAGGTTGGCCGAGAAGGTCTCCTCCCAGCCGTCGACGTAGCTCAGGTTGACGACCGCCTTGCAGACGTCGTCGCCCGGGTTGGGTTTCGTGTCGACGACCAGCATGCCCTGCTCGGGCTGCACGCTGCGAATCCAGTCTCTGGTCGGACCGACGTAGGCAGTCGCGACGGCGAAGTCCCCGAGCGGGATGTTGGTGTCGATCTCGAACTGGGTGAAGGTCTCGACGCTGCCGCGGATCGCCTTGTAGGGAGCCGGACATTCGAGCGACGGAACCACGCCGTACTGCTTGATGCAGACCGTGTCGGCCCGTGTGCCCCCGTCGAGCACGAAGCGCAGCTTGGCCATGCGGCGGAACGAATCGTTCTCCGTAAAGGTGACCGAAACCATCCGGTCGCCGTCGAATTCCGACCGGTCGACCGAAGCCCAGCCTCCGATGTCGTTGAGCGCCTCGACCCGGACCCGGCCGTTGGAATAAAGCTGTATCTGGGCGGTTCCGCCCGACGCCGGAACGAAAAGTTCGTGCTCGGCGGCCGTGAGTTCGCGTACGCGGATGGTTTCGGCGTCATCGACCGAGCAGCCGACGGCCGCCAGGGCCGCCAGGCCGCACACCGCGCCGTAGCGTAATATCTTGCAGGATTTCATGTTCAGGTTCTGTTTTGGGGTTATTTGTAATCGACCGTGATCGTGCCGAAGCGGATGACGGTGGTTTGTTTGCTGTTTTTACGGACCACCGAGGTCGGGATCAGCACGTCGGCGGAGGGATTGCCGCGAATCTGCGACAACAGGCCCGAGGCGGGCGAGAGGCGCACGACGACCTCTTCACGGCCGAAGACCTCGGCGGGCAGACGGAAAATGCGCTGCTGGAGACCCATGCCGCAGTCGTAGGGCGTGCGCAGGCGGTCGGCATGGCCCGAGCCGTCGATCACCTTGTCCCACCAGGGCAGCGAACGCAGCACGAAGGTCTCACGGCCCGTGGCGGCGTCACGAAGGGGCTGGAACTCGCCGCCGTCGACCGCATATTCGGCCTTCCACTCCAGCGGGAAATTCCACGAGAAGTTGCCGTCCTGGTTGCCTGCGCCCCACTCGAAGGCGAGTTGCAGGGCCGTGCCGCGGGCTTTTTTGGTCGAGAAGGCGATATAGAAGGCGTTCGAACCGACCATGCGCCCCATGTTGTCCCACTTGTACCAGTCGGGCACGGGAGCCTTGAAGACCACCGCACCGTTGCCGACCCATCCCTTGTTCTGCGTCCCGAGGGCGTTGTAGTCGCCGTCGACGTGCACGAAAGCGCCGCAGTCGGTCCAAAGATAACCGCGCGAACTTCCGGCGTCGTTGAGCACCCGGTCACCCTTCCGGCCTTCGGTTCCGAGGTTTTGGTAGCCGAGCAGTTCGAATTCGAGCGACGCGCCAGCCGAACCGTCGAGCAGCCACCCCGTGAGACGTTTCCACGGGGAGTTGCGCTTGCGGCTGACGCCGATGCCGCCCTCGTCGAGCGGGCGGATCGAGTAGCGCCCCATGTCGCCGCCGTAACGGCGCATCGGCGTATGGACCACCACGCCCGAGAGCGGCCCCATGCCCTGCGGCAGGGGTTTGCCGGCGCGGCGCCATGCACAAAGGGTGTTGACCAGCATGTAGATCGCACCGCCTTCCGAGTCGCGGACGAGCGACGCCCAGCCGTCCATACGGTTGTTGATGTCGTATTTGTAGTGGTGGAGTTCACCGCAGGATTGGGCGTAAGGCTCCCAGATGTTGGTGTAGGAACCCTCCTTGAAGACGAACTCCGCATCGCGCAGCGTCACGAAGGTATAGAGGTCGTCGTCGGTGAGCGTCGCGACGCTCCGCTCCTTCACGGGAAGATCCGCGGCCGTGCCGGGCGCGACCGAGAGGACGTTGAGCGCCTGCACGCCCGTCAGCGTCATGCAGTCGGGCGCGGCCGTGCGCGTGAGGCGGCAGCCGTTGAGATCGAGGCGCACGCGGTCGTAACGGGCGAGCCGGTTTTCACTCGCCTCGTCGAAACGCAGGCGGATGCCGCAGCTGCCGTCGGCGGCCTCGACATAGACCGTGCGGTCGTTCTCCTCCAGATCGACCGAATAGTAGTTCAGGTTGGGATTCAGCTCCATGTTGGGGCTGCGGTAGTCGCTGACGACGATGCCTTCGACCACCGTCGGGGCGGTCAGCAAGACCGACTTTCCGGGTTCGCACAGCCCGCGGAGCTGTCCGAACGGCCCGGCGGCCGCAGCCTGCCCCCAAAGGGGAAGGGCCGCGGCGGCGAGCAGGTATTTCAGCAGGTATTTCATGGTTCGGCACTATTTGTATTGGATCGAAAGGTCCTCGACATAGACGCCGTTGGCGATGTCGAACGGATAGGTCCGCGCTATGCGCAGGTTGCGGTGCGTCTGGCCCAGAGCATAGCCGTCGATGCCGGGATTCCACGTCGCGATGACGTCGGACGAAGGGCTGATGCGCACCCGCACCTTCGCCTTGCCGAGCACCTCGGCGGGCAGCACGAAGCGGTAGGGCACCAGACCGAAACCGAAGTCGGACTGGGTGTAGACGCCCGACCGGTTGGCCGTGTCGAAGACCGACGTGCGCGTCGAGCTGTTGTTGATGCACCACGGCAGCGAACGCATCTCGAAACCGCGCTCCCCGGTGGCGGCGTTGACGGTTTCGGTGTAGTCGCTCCACGTCGCCCCGTCGGCCGAGATGGCGTACTCCACCTTCCAGTAAACGGGGTACGAGCTGGCGTTGGTCCACGAGCAGGCGGCTTCGTTGGTGCTGTGCTTGCCCGCGGCGGTCGAGAAGCTGACCGCAGCGGCCGAGCCGCCGACGCCCGCCGTCGAGAACTCCATCACGATGCCGTTGGTCTTACCGGTCCATGTATCGCCGTTCCACTCGTACCAGCCGGCAACGTTGCCGAGGAAGCCCAGCATCGTGTATTTCGACATGCCCATCGTCGTGCCGTCGCCCGGCACGTAGTTCGAGACGTTCAGCCCGCGGTAGCCGTGGACGATGGCGATGGGGTACGAACGGTCGGCGGTAACCGTCTGATTGAGCATGCGGTTCTCGCTGTAAAGCCGCGCCCCGCCGCCCGTGTTGTCGGTCGTGGCGTGCATCCGGTTCTGGACGAGCTGCGTGGCCGAATTGGCCGCCGAACCGACCGTGTAGGTTCCGTTGTCGTTCCACTTGTAGGCGCCGACCGAAATCACGGCCTTGTCCAGCCGCCACTCGACGAGCGTCGCATAGGCCGACGCCGCGGCGCGCGGGATGTCGATGTCCGCCTCGTCGAAGGGCCGGATCGAATAACGGCCCACGTTGCCGCCCCAGCGTTCCATCGGCGTGTGGACCACGATGCCGCTGACCGTGCCGACGCCCTGCGGCACGCTCCGTCCCGTGCGGCGCCAGCCGCAGTTCATGTTCACGAGCATGTAGATCGCGTCGTTGTCCCCGTCGTAGAGCAGATTGGCCGCGCCGTCCTTGGCCTTCTGGGCCTGCGTGCCGCCGGCGAACGAGAGGTTCGCATTGCAGGGATTGCCGATGGCGTCGTACTCGCGGACATTGGTATAGGCGCCCTCCTTGACGGAGAACTCCAGCCCCGAAAGCGCGCAGTAGGTGTAGATGTCGTCGTCGGTGAGCGTCGCGATGGTCCGCGCCTTGGGCTCCAGGGCGGAGGCTTCGGCCGCCTTTTCGATGTTCCCGGCCTTCAGGCCGCGCAGCGTGTAGCGCATCGGGTCGCTTTCGCGCGAAAGGGTCACGCCGTCGAGCAGGATCTTCACCTGCTCCCCGCGCAGGCAGACGTTGTCGGCCGGGGCGGCGAACTTCAGGCGGAAGCCGTAGCGGCCGTCCAGGCTCTGCACGTAGTTCGTACAGTCGTTCTCGTCGGTGGTGATGCTGTTGGGACCCGTATTGAGGTTCTGATCCATATTCGGGTTCCCGGCGTCGCCGATGACGCGGCACAGCAGGTAGTCGATATGGTCCTCGTCGCTGGCGTAGGATTTGTCCTCGGCCGTGAAGAGCGCCCGCAGATCGGCGAACGACACTTCGCGCGGCTGGGCCGTCACCCGCTGCGTGATGTTCGAAGAGGCCGAAACCACACCGCCCGCAAGGTCGGCGCAGGAGACCGTGATCGTCGCATAACGCTTCTCCACGCCCTCGTTCGCCGTAATCGCGTAGGTCAGCTCCCCGGCGCCGAGTTCGACATCGGAGATAAAGTCCGCGACAGCCGGATCGGCGTACGTGACTTCGACCTTCATCTCCGCAAGCAGCGCCCCGAGATTGGTCGAGAAGGCCACGGCGCGCCGGCCGCCCTCGATGGGAGCCACGTCGTCGGCGAGCGTGATGCGGGCCTCGTCGGCGCTCTGCGTCACGGTGAACGAGTCGCCGAAAACATTGCCGTCGGCATCCGTCACCGAGAAGCCGACCGTCGCCGTGCGGGGTTCTCCCGTGGCGTTGGCGGCCGTGGCGAAGGTGATCAGCCCCCGGCGGGCCAGCGGAATTTCGGTCTCGCCCGCCTCCGCGTCGTCGGCATGGTAGACGACATCGGAAATCCACGCGTCGCCCTCCGCGGCATAGGTCACCGCGGGCACGACATCGCGGAGAAGCTCGTCGGGCAGGTTGGTTTCGAAAGCCGCCGTGCCCTTGTAGGCGCCGTTGGCGAAGGCGAGGTCCTTCGAAAGGAAGATCAGTTCGGGGGCGGTGATTCCCGCCTTCTGAACCACGGTGACGGTCTTTTCAAGCCCCGAGCCGCGCAGCACGACCCCGACCGAACGGGTCAGTCCGGGGTTGTCGGCGTAATTGAGGCGGATGGTCGTGATGCCGCTGCCGGCCGTGCGGTCGAGCGTCGCCCACGCCGACTCGGCGGTGAGTTGAGCGGTCCACGCCCCCGAGCAGTAGACCGTGACGGGGAGTTTGCCGGCCTCGGCCGTGACCGAATACCGGTCCGTATTGACGGCCAGGTCGTAACGCTCCTCGAAGGTGTCGGCGCACGCGACCGCGAAGAGTCCCGCGAGCGCCAGTATCAGGTTGTTGATTCGTTTCATCGGTTCTGGTTTTTATAATCCGTCGGCAAGGTATTCGTCGTTGGTCAGCACGTAGCCCGAAAGGGCGCACTGCGCGTCGGGAATGGGATAGTAGCGGTGGCAGGGGCGCATCTTGCCCTTGAGCGTCGCGTTGTTGGTATAGGCGTAGGTCTGGTCGTACCAGATGCCCCAGCGCACGAGGTCGAACTTGCGCTGGAACTCGCCGCCCAGCTCCCGGGCGCGCTCGCAGCGGACAGCCAGCGTGAGGTCCTCGAAGCCCGTGAAGTTGGTGACGGGATCGACGCCCGCACGCTGGCGGACCATGTTCAGGTAACGCATCGTCTCCTCGGCGTTCTCCAGATTGCAGTAACATTCGGCCATCATCAGAATGGCGTCGGCATAGCGGAAAATACGGTAGTTGTTCGAATCGTAGTTCTGCTCGATGTCCGGACACCAGAATTTCGGACCGGGCCAGGGCACTCCGTAGTTGTGCGTGATCTTGAAGGTCTCGCCCGCCTCCAGGTCGCCCAGGCCGAGGAAGTACTGCACGCGGCGGTCGATCTTCTGCCCGCGGATCTCCCCGGCGGCCAGCGCCTCGCGGTCGATCTTCACCGTATAGCGGTTCAGCGTCGCGTCGTAGGTGTCGTAGGTCAGGGGCAGGGGGTTGAACAGCGCGTCGACGTAGGCCGCATTCTCGGTCTGCGTATTGCCCGTCGCGGGGCGGAAGATCGCATAGCGGTTGTTGGCCCGCAGCGACGACCAGCCGGGCATCGACGTGCCGTAACCCTTCAGGGGTACGCCGTCGAAGACCCCGTCTCCGTTGTGCGTGGGCATCATGATCGCCGCCACGTTGCCGTTGTACTGCGTGCCGGTGAGCGACCAGGCGTGCTGGATCTCGAAGATGGACTCCGCAGGGTTCTTGTAGCGCCACTGGGTCTCGGCCAGCGGATAGTTGCCTTCGTTGAAGTCGCCGTAAAGTTCCTCAAGGGCTTGCAGGGGGACCAGCGCCCCGTTCCAGTCCTCGTTCCACATGGCGAACTTTGCCATCAGCATCAGCGCCAGCGCATAGCCCGAACGGTTGTCGACGGCCTCCGAGGCGCGGCACTTGCGCCCGTTCTCGGCGGTGAACCACGGCAGTGCGTTCCGCTCCAGGTCATCGTACAGCTCCTGGCGGATTTCATGGGCCGGGGTTCGGGGCAGGCGGCGGATTTCGGCCAGCCGCTGGTCGGTGTCGACCATCGTGGTGTAGAACGGCACGTCGCCGAACATGCAGGTCAGCACATAGTAGTAAAACGCGCGCATCACGCGGGCTTCGGCCGCCAGAGGCATCTTCACCCCGTCGGCCAGGTCGGCGGACGAGATGCACTCGACGCACTCGTTGCAGTACATGACGCCTTTGTAACCCTGCGTCCAGACGTTCTTGCCGTATTGCGGCTTGGCGGGAGTCACGTCGAGGCAGGCGTCGACGGTCGTCGAGGAGGAGTACCAGATGTCGGTGCAGGCCTCAGTGACCAGCATGAAGTTGGCCGTATAGATCGCATTCGCAGGCATGTAACACGAATTGAGCGCCGCAATGCACTGCGACTCGTTCTTGTAGAACGATTTGCGGTTGACGAACGAGGTCGGCTCCTCCGTCAGCGAACAGGAGGCGAGCAGTCCCGCCGCGAGGAGCGTCAGTATGAATTGATTGAAGTTTTTCATCTTCTTCGGAAATTGTCGGGTGGATTTAATAACGCAGCTGGATGCTGAACACGAACATCCGAGAACGGGGATAGGCGCCCATGTCGACGCGGCGCAGGGTCGAACTGGTCCCCTCGCTCGAAACGTCGGGGTCGAAACCGTTGTACTTGGTCCAGAGCCAGAGGTTCTCGCCCGTGACGGCCAGCGTGATGTCGCGCAGCAGGCGGGTTTTCTTCCGCAAGTCGAACGTATAGGAGACCGTGGCGTTCTTCAGACGCAGGTACGAGGCATCGTGCACCTGCAACGAACTGGGAACCAGCCGGTCGTCGGTTCCCGCACGGGGCAGGTCGGAATCCGGGTTGCGCACGGGATGCCACGCGTCGAGCATGTAGCGGTACTGGTTGGTGGCGTAACCGCCGGCCATCGCAAGCTCGGAGTAGTTGTAGATCTTGCCGCCCAGCGAATAGGAGAAGTAGAATCCGATGCGCAGACCGCCGATATTGAAGGTGTTCTGCAAACCGCCGTAAAGCACGGGGTCGGAGTTGCCCAGATAGATTAGGTCCTCCTCCGACAGAATGCCGTCGCGGTTCTGATCGACGTACTTGGGATACCCCAGCATCAGCTGGGCGTCGCTGCCCGTCGACGAGGATATATAACTCTTGGTAAAGCGATTGCGCTCGAACTGGTCGGTCGTCTTCCAGACCCCGGCGTACTGGAATCCCCAGAGTGCATTGAGCGGATAGCCCGTCTTGTAGCCATACATCATGTAGTTGGTATTGCCGCCGCTTTCGAGACACGAAACGTACTCTTCGTGGCCGATGTCGTCGACCATCTGCTTGTTGTGCGAAAGGGTGAAACTCGTCGTCCAGCCGAATTTCGGCTTCACGATGTTGCGGCTCTCGACCGAGACCTCGACGCCGCGGTTCGACGTCTTGCCCAGGTTCGTGAAACGGCTCGTGTAACCCGTCGTATGGATCGTCTGCAAGGAAAGCAGCAGGTCGCGGGTGGTCGAATAGTAGCCGTCGACGGTGATGTTCAGGCGGCCGTCGAAGGCCGAGAAATCGAGACCCGCATTGTAGAGCGTGGTTTTCTCCCACGTCAGGTTGGGATTGGCCACACGCGAAGGGAAGAACGACGCCGACTGCGTGCCGCCGAACAGATAACCGTTGGTGGTCGTGCCGTAGGCTTCGAGCGAACGGTAGGTCGCGATGGCGTCGTTACCCGTGCGTCCGGCGCTCAGGCGCAGCGACAGTTCATCGAGCCAGCGCACCTGCTTGAGGAAATTCTCGTTCTTGGCGTTCCACTTGACGGCCGCCGAAGGGAAGAAACCCCATTTGTTGTTCTCGGCGAAGTTCGACGACCCGTCGTAACGCCCCGTGAAGGTGAAGTAGTAGCGGCTCTTGTAGTTGTAGTTCAGGCGCATGAGCACCGACTCCCGCACGACTTTGTTCGAGCTGGTCGAAGCGTTGTAGTTCTCCTTGCTGCCGATGCTGTTCATGTTGTTCCACTTCAGGTCGTCGGTGAGCAACCCTTCGGCCTTCAGCGAGAAAAAGTTGGCCGTTTCGTGCGTGGCCGAGAAGCCCGCCATCGCATCGAAATAGTGCCCCGAGGCGAATTTCTTCGAATAGGAGACCGTATTTTCCGAAGTCAGGCGGCGTGCGTCGCCCTCGTAACGGTAGGCATCGGCCCCTTCACCCTCGGTGCGCTTCGGCAGATAGCTGGGCCAGAACTGGTAGTCGTGACGCTGGTAGACCATATAGGAGTTCTGACTCTTGATGATCAGCCCGCGCACGGGCTTGATCGTGAACTCCAGCACGTCGGTATTGGTCATGCGCTCGCTCTCGTTCTCGTTGCAGTCGATCTTGGCGCGGGGCGTATCAATGCGCACGCCGTTCTCGTAGAGGGGGTTGATGTAGTCTTTGGGACCCATCGTCGGGGCCAGGTAGACGGCGCCGTCCCAGATGTTCGCGCCGCCGATGGTCGCCCGGTTGGGATTCTCGTCGCGGAAGGTATAGCTGCCCTTGAAACCGACGGTCAGCCACTTGGCGAAGTCGTACGAAAGATTCAGACGGGCCGTGATGCGGCGGAATCCGCTGCCGTCGACGATGCCCTGCGTATCGTTGCCGCCGAGCGCCGCGAAGTAGCTCGACTTCTGACTGCGGCCGCTGACCGAAAGGTTATAGTTCTGATAGAGAGCCGTGCGGGTGATCTCGTCGATCCAGTCGGTCCCTCGCCCGTACTCCGAAGGGTCGAAGCGCGGCGGACGCTGCGGATCGCGCGAGGAGAAATAGTTCCGGTCGTTGAGGTAGCGGACGAACTCCTGCGCGTCCATCAGATCGAGGTCGCGGGCGAGTTTCGAGACGCCGAATTCAGCCTTGGCCGTGACCGACGGCTTCGAGGTGACGCCCTGCCGCGTGGTGACGATAATCACGCCGTTGGCACCGCGCGAGCCGTAGATGGCCGTCGACGAGGCGTCCTTGAGGACCGAAATCTGCTCGATGTCGGCCGAGTTGATGTCGTTCAGGTCGCTCACGGCGTCGATCACGCCGTCGACGACGATCAGCGGTTCGTTCGACGCCGAGATCGAACGCGTGCCGCGCACGCGGATCGAAGTCGTGGCTCCCGGCGCACCCGAAGTCGACATGATGTCCACACCGGCGATGCGGCCTTGCAGAGCCTGGTCGACCGACGTGTTGGGCACGTCGCGGATGTCGGACATCTTCACGTTGGAGACCGAACCCGTCAGGTCGGATTTCTTCACCGCGCCGTAACCGATGACCACCACCTCGTTGATGGTATTTTTGGCATCGGGGACCAGGTTGACGTCGACCTCCGTACGGTCGCCGATGACGATCTGCCGGGTGACGTAGCCCAGGTAGGAGACCGAAATCAGAGCGTCGCCGGCGCCGAGCGTCAGCGAATAGCGGCCGTTGCTGTCGGTGACCGTGCCGCGGCGTCCGTCGGGCGTGGCGACGGCGGCGCCCACCATCGGCGCTCCCGTTTCGTCCAGCACCGTGCCCGTCAGGGTCCTACCCGTCCCGGCTGCGGGGGGGGGAGTCGCCGACGCCTTGTAGATCACGATCATCTTGTCCTTGATCGAATACTGGACGGTGCGGTCGAGCACCTCGCGCAGCACCTGCGACACGGGCGTGCGGTCGAACGAAGCCGTGACCGGACGTTCGAGGTTCAGCTCCCGGGTGTCGTACATGATCGACAGCCCGGTCTGGGCCTCCACCTCCTTGAGCACGTTTTTGAGAGGCGTTTTCCGGAAGTTCTTCGTGACGGGCTGCATCTGCCCCCACGCCGGGAGCGTCAGCAACACGAACAGGCACGGCAGAAACGCCCGTTTCAGATTGGAGAATTGCTTCATTTGTTTAAGGTATTGGTTGTTTTAAAGTTGTTTCGGGATGCGGCGTCACTTGGCCGAGAGACGCACCGAAGGGCCTTGCCGGTGGACCGAGACCGGAACGATCAGGTCGAGGGCCTTCAGAACGCTGTCGAGCGACTCCTGGTTGCTCAAGCGGATGGTGATGAAAGTCCCGTCGGCGCGCAGGCGGTCGTCGAGCGTGATTTCGACGCCGTAAAGGCTGCTCAGGCTCTCGCACAACTGCACGATCGTCACGTCGATGAACTCGATGCGCCCTTCGATCCAGGCCAGGTACTGCGCCGTGTTGACGTGCGTGATGGCCGTGGTCTCGGCGAAACGGTCGTAGGTGAGCGACTCGCCCGGGCGGAGCAAGGTCTCCCCGCGCGGCGCGGTGAAACCGACGGCCCCTTCGAGCAGCGTGGTGGTGATGAGCGAGTCGTCGGGATAGGCCGTCACGTCGAATTTCGTACCCTTGACCACCACCGAACAGTTTCCGACCTTCACCTCGAAACGGTGCTTTTCATCGGGCGAAACGTCGAAGTAGGCGGCCCCCGAAAGCTCGACGGAGCGGTTCGTGGCGTTGAAATTGGCCGGATAGGTCAGCGTCGACGACCCGTTGAGCCGCACCTGCGTCCCGTCGGGCAGGCAGACCGTGCTGCGGTCGCCGCTCTTCGTGGTCACGGTGTAGCGCTCCGTGGCGCGCTCCAGCAGCAGGCGGTCGTAGAGCCGCGCGCCGAAGAAGGTCGCGCACACCACCGCCACGGCAGCCGCGGCACGCCATACCGCAGCGAACCGCCCCGGACGGGCGTTCCTCGCGGACCCCTGCAGGCGGATACGCGACCGCAGGCGGCGCCAGTCGCGGTCGGTCGCGGCGTCCGATGCCGGCATCGCCTCCCATTCGAGCCGCCACGCGGCGAACTGCCTGCGGCACGCAGCGTCGGAGGTGACGAAGCGGAACAACTCGCGCTCCTCCTCGGCAGCGATCTCTCCCGCAAAATAGCGTCCGGCCAGACGCCGCATCTCTTCCTGATCGAATTTCATCTCTTCCATTTCCGTTACATATTTTAAAACAACCGAATTTGCTTTTCCCCAACCCTCCCGATCACAAAAAATCAAAAAAAGTCGCAAAAAAGAAAAAAAACGACAACAGCGGAGAGAGAAATCTCCGCCGCCGGGTCAATGATCGTCTATCCGATTTTACAGGTAATTCGCCAGCAGGCACGAAAGCACGGCCACCGAAAGTTCGAACGAACAGCTTCGCCGCAGATGCTCGCCCAACCGGCCGACGGCACGGGCCAGGTGTTTCTCGACGGCCGTCTCGGAGATGCCCAGCCGCGCGGCGATTTCGCGGTTTTTCAGCCCTTCGAAGCGGCTCATCCGGAAAACCTCGCGGCAGCGGTCGGGCAGCGCGTCGACAGCCTTCTGCACCTCGCGCTGCAACTCCTCGTAAAGGCAGGGCTGCTCGGCGTCGCTCAAAAAATCGTAGCTGTAAATCCGCTCCTCACCCCGCATGCGGGCCGTGTACTCCAGTTCGTGACGCGCCACGACACCGTTGTGTTTCAGATAATTGAGACAGGCATTGCGCACCATCGTGAACAGCAGCGAGGCCAGATCCAGTTCGCGCAGTTCGCACCGCCGCTCCCACAGGCGTGCAAAACTGTCCTGCACCAGATCGCGCGCCGTCTCATGCCCGGCGACGAACCGGGCGGCATAGTTCACCAATCGGGGATAGTAACGCCGGAAGAAGCATTCGAAATCGGCCTCGTTGCCGAATCGGATGCCTTCGAACAACCGCTGGTCTGACGGCGAGGGTGTGGGCATGGCGGAATCTGGACTTTTGCCACAAAAGTAACGTTTTTTTCCACGCCGCAAAATTTTCGGCCGTGACAAAAACGTGACACGACGCGCCGGGCGCAAAAAAAGGCGCTGCCGTGCAGCGCCGCCGGTTTTCAGGCCTGACCCATCTTGGGACCCGCGTCGGGCGTGGGCTGGGGCGAGGGAATCTCGATCTTGCCCACGTTGCTTTCGTAGCGCACGATGTTCTCCTGCAACGAGCGCAGCAACCGTTTGGCATGCTCGGGCGTAAGAATGATGCGGCTCTTGACGCGCGCCTTCTGCACACCGGGCAGGACCGTCGCGAAGTCGATGATGAACTCCGAAGTGGAGTGCGATATGATCGCCAGGTTCGAATAGTGGCCCTGGGCCACGGCGTCGTCCAGTTCGAGATCGATGCCGAATTGTTTCATCTCTGCCATTGTGGAGTACTGTTTCTGCAAATTTATTCATTTTCAACGAACGATATGCAAGCCCGGGGCCAAAGTTTTCGATATTTTATCAACATATCCGACCCGCGGGACAACCCGCCGCACCCTTTTTTTGCCTTTTCATAGGCGGATGTCGGAGCTTTTTTGTATCTTTGCTTCGCAAATACGGAAAGCCGCCGCAGAGCCGAAGACAACGCCTTTTTCCGGGCCGTCTTCCGCGCAGGGGCGATAGTAAGTAACAGGTGCGTCGCTGACGCGCAGCAAACCGAAAAAATGGCATTTGAAATCGTCGAAACCCTGTTCCGCGGCATCTGCGTAGGCGTCGCCGCTTCGATCACGGTAGGTCCCGTGGCAGTGCTCTGCATCCAGCGCACGCTGTCGAAAAGCCGCCGCTCGGGCATCGTTTCAGGCATCGGCGTCGCCTGCGCCGATACGTTCATGGCCATGGCCGCACTGTTCTTCTACTCGATGCTCCAGACCCAGATCGAACAGTACAACACGCTGCTGCGGGTGATCGGCGGCATCTTCGTGGTGATCGTCGGCGTTTTCATCTTCGCACAGAATCCCGTGCCGCAAATCCGCCGCAACCGCGCGGGCAAAACCTCGCTGTGGCAGGATTTCGCCTCGATCTTCGGGCTTACGATCGCCAATTTCATCATGGTCATCCCCTACATCCTGGCCTTCTTCGCGGTGTTCAAGATTTCGGGCGGCGACATGGCCGACCACACCTTCGGGGGCTTCATGCGCTCGCTGTTCGTCATCGCCGGGTTCTTCGGCGGCGCGGTGGCGTGGTGGACCCTGCTGGCCTTCGTCATCAACCTCTTCCGCCGCCGCTTCCGTCCGCGGCACATGCTCACGATCAACCACGTCGCGGGACTCATCATCGGCATATTAGGCATTTACACCATATTATCGACCTTCTTTGATATATTCCCCAATGTCGGACACTAAACACAGGATCATCATTGCCGTCGACGGCTTTTCGTCGTGCGGAAAAAGCACCTTCGCCAAAGCCATCGCGGCCCGCCTGGGCTATATCTTCATCGACACGGGCGCCATGTACCGCGCCGTGACGCTCTACGCCCTCGAACACGGGGCCATCCGTTCGGGCATCGTCGACGAAGAGGCCGTCGTGAAGCTGCTGGACCGCATTTCGATCACCTTCCGCTTCAACCCCGAGCGCGGGGCCAGCGACATCTACGTCAACGGCGATCTGGTCGAGGGCAAAATCCGCACCATCGAGGTCTCGAACTGCGTGAGCCGCGTGAGCGCCATCCCCGAGGTGCGCCGCAAACTGGTGGCCATGCAGCAGGAGATGGGCCGCCGCCGGGGCGTGGTGATGGACGGCCGGGACATCGGCACGGTGGTGTTCCCCGACGCCGAGCTGAAACTGTTTATGACGGCCGACACCGCCGTGCGCGCCTGCCGCCGCTACAAGGAGCTGACGGGCAAGGGCATGTCGGTGACGATGGAGGAGGTCGAACGCAACATCCGCGAGCGCGACAAGGCCGACATGAGCCGCGCCGTATCGCCGCTGCGCCAGGCCGACGACGCCATCGTGCTCGACAACAGCCACATGAGTGTCGACGAACAGATGGCGTGGTTTATGAACGAGTTCCAATTAAAAATGAAAAATTAAGAATTAAAAATCCGACGGCACAGGTCTCGGCCTGCAAGCCGGAATCGGTTCACAACTAATTTTTAATTTTTCATTCTCAATTTTTAACTACGCAGTTATGCGTGTTGAGATCGACGATAAATCGGGCTTCTGCTTCGGCGTTGTCCGCGCAATCACGGAGGCCGAACGCGCCCTCGCGGAGGGCGGCACGGTCTACTCGCTGGGCGACATCGTCCACAACCGCATCGAGGTCCAGCGCCTCGAACAGTTGGGGCTGCGGACCGTGACCCACGCCGACATGCCGCACCTGGCGGGCTGCCGCCTCTTCATCCGCGCCCACGGAGAACCTCCTACGACCTACGCCGCCGCCCGGGAAATGAACATCGGGATCATCGACGCCACCTGCCCGGTGGTCGCACGGCTGCAACGCCGCGTGAAGGAGGCCCACGAACGGATGCGCCCCACAGGCGGGCAGGTGGTGATCCTCGGCAAACGGGGCCACGCCGAAGTGGTGGGCCTCACGGGACAGGTCGCGGACCCGACGATCGTGATCGAACGGGAGGAGGACCTGGAGCTGATCGACTTCTCGCGTCCGGTCTATTTCCTTTCGCAGACCACGCAGAGCATCGGGCTGTTCGAACGGCTGGGCGCCGAAATGCGCCGCCGGGCCGCCGATGCGGGGCAGGTGTACATCGACGACACGATCTGCCGGCAGGTATCGAACCGCGAACAGCACCTCACGGAGTTTTCCGGACGATTCGACGCCGTGGTGTTCGTCTGCGGGCGCAAGTCGTCGAACGGCAAGGTCCTCTCCGAGGTGTGCCGCCGAGCCAACCCGCGCACGCACGTCGTCGAGGAGGCTTCGGAAATCGACCCCGCATGGTTCGAAGGGGCCGCGACGGTGGGCATCTGCGGCGCCACGTCGACGCCCAAATGGCTGATGCAGGATGTTGCCGACGCAATCGGCAACCTCAATTCAGAATTCAAAATCCAAAATTCATAATTATCGCCCGCCATGAAAAAGTATATCGTCCGCTCGTTAAAATATTTCTTCGCCCTGTGCGTTCTCTGTATAGCCCTGATGGGGCTGATGCTGATGACCGGGACCTCGGCGCTGTCGCTCGACGACACGCTCTACGTCATGCTGCACACCGACCGCTACCTGATGCTCTTTGCGGCGATCGTGGCGCTGGCGGCAGTCTACCCCAGATTCGGGTTCGTGGTGCGCCGGGTGGAGGGCGACATCGAGGAGAACCGGGAACAGATCCTGAACGCGTTCCGCTCGGCAGGCTTTTCGCTGCGTTCGGACGAGGACGGGGTGATGACCTTCCGCGCCGACAATTTCGGCCAGAAGCTGATGCTGCTGGGCGAAGACGAGATAAAGGTTTCACAGTACGGACAATGGATCGTGCTCGACGGCATCCGCCGCGGCGTCGCCCGGGTGCAGTACCGGCTCGATTCGTATATACACATGACACGCAATGATTAGAAAATACCGTTACCTGCTCACTGCGGCGGCCGCTGTCGGCGCCGCGGGACTTCTGACATTCGCTGCCCGCAACGACTTCGGGCTGGGCCGCAACATGGAGATCGCCGTCAACATGATGCGCGAACTGTCGCTCAACTACGTCGACCCCGTGGACCCCGACCGCCTGATGGAGGGGGCCGCCGCCGGCATGGTCAGCGACCTGGACCCCTACACGGAGTATATCCCCGAGGAGGGGATGCAGGATTTCGAACTGCTCACCACGGGCAAGTACGGCGGCATCGGGGCGCTCATCCGCCAGAAGGACGACTACGTCCGCATCGCGCAGCCCTACCAGGGATCGCCCGCCGACAAGGCCGGGCTGAAGATCGGCGACAAAATCCTCTCGATCGACGGCAAGGACGCCAAAGGCTTCACGACCGAGCAGGTCTCCTCGCGTCTCAAGGGCGAGCCGGGCAGCAAGGTCAAAGTGACCGTCGAGCACCTCGACGGCACGCAGCAGACGGCGGCGATCCGCCGCGAACGGATCGCGATCCCGGGCGTGCCCTACGCCGGATGGGTCGCCGACGGCATCGGCTACATCCGCCACAGCGACTTCACCGAAGGATGCTACGAGGAGATGCGCGCGGCCATCGAACGGCTGCGCACCGAAAGGCCGCTGAAAGGGCTTGTGCTCGACTACCGCTCCAACGGCGGCGGCATCATGCAGGAGGCGGTCAAAATCCTGGGAATGTTCGTCCCCAAAGGGACCGAGGTGGTCAGCACCAAAGGGCGTTCGGAAGATTCGAAGCAGGTGTTCCGCACCGACACGGAGCCGATCCTTGCAGACCTGCCGCTGACGGTGCTGATCAACGGCAATTCGGCGTCGGCGGCGGAGATCGTCGCCGGGGCGTTGCAGGACCTCGACCGCGCGGTGCTGATCGGCCAGCGCAGTTTCGGCAAGGGACTCGTGCAGTCGCCCCGACCGCTGGGCTACAATGCCATGCTCAAACTCACCACGGCCAAATACTACATCCCCTCGGGCCGCTGCATCCAGGCCATCGACTATTCCCATTCGCAGGAAGGTTCGGTGCGCGCGGTGCCCGACTCGCTGATCTCGGAGTTCACGACCCGCGCGGGCCGCAAGGTCTACGACGGCGGCGGCGTGATGCCCGACATCGCGACCGACCCGGAGTACATTTCACGCTTCGCCCTGACGCTCTACGCGCTGGGATTCATCGAGGATTTCGGCGACGAATACACGCGCCGCAACCCCGGCCGGCAGATCGACATCCGCACCTTCTCGATCACGGACAAGGACTACGCCGACTTCGCGGAGTTCATGCAAGACAAGAAGGTCCCCTACGAATCGGACACCCGCCGGGCGCTCAAGGCGCTGAAAAAAGCCGCCGAGGACGACCGTTTCGCCGACTTGAAGAACAAGTTCGAGCAGGTGGAGGCCGAGTTGAAGGACGACACGCAGACCAACCTCGAAACCTACCGCACGCAGGTCGTCGAGACGATCAACAACGACATCGTCATGCGCCACGGCTACCAGGCCGGCGTGATCGAGCACTCGCTGTCGGGCGACAAGGAGGTGAAAAAGGCCGTCGAGGTGCTCGGCGATCCCGCAGAGTACGCCCGAATCACCCGCGAGCAGGACACCAAGCGCAAGTAAAGACATGAAAATCAGGACTGAATTCTTCTCGTTCCGCAACCGGGTGGTGGTGATCGTCGTCGGGGTGACGCTCGGCGCCCTGTCGCTGCTCTACACCAACGACATGGCCCGGCGGCTCAAGGAGAAGGAGCAGCACGACGTGGCGCTGTGGGCCCACGCCATGGAGCGCGTGACGCGCGACGTGCTGGGCGGCTCGATCCAGGACCCGTTCGTGGCCGACATCATGTCCAACGGCAACAACATCCCGTTCATCATCACCAACGAGAACCTCGAAGTCATCAACTCGCACCTCATCCCCGAGAAGATCATCAACCATCCCGGACGGCTTCGGAAACAGATCGACAAATTTTCGGTCGACAACCCGCCGATCCCGGTGAAGTTCGTCTGGTCGTCGCAGCATTACCACATCATCTTCTACGGCAAGTCGGCGCTGCTCAAGTCGCTCTACTATTTCCCGTACATTCAGATACTCGTCATATCGGCCTTTATCGCGCTGGGCTTCATCGCCTTCCGCTCGTCGAAGCACGACGAGCAGAACCGCGTCTGGATCGGACTGGCCAAGGAGACCGCCCACCAGCTGGGAACCCCGACCTCGTCGCTGCTGGGATGGATCGAATACCTGCGTTCGCAAGATGTGGACCAGACGGCCGTCGAGGAGATGAACAAGGACCTCACGCACCTGATGAAGATCGTGGACCGTTTTTCGAAAATCGGCTCCGAGACGCCCCTCACCCCGGCGAACATCAACGAAGTGGTGGGCGAATCGGTCATGTATTTCCGCAAGCGCATTCCCCGCAATGTGACGCTCGACTACAACGGACTGGCCATCGCCCCCGTGCAGGCCAACATCAACGCCGCACTGTTCGAATGGGTCGTGGAGAACCTGATGAAAAACTCGCTCGACGCCCTGCAAGGCCACGGAGCCATCGACGTGCGGATTTCGTCGGACGACAGGAGCGTTATGATCGACGTGAAAGACACGGGCAAGGGCATTCCCAAGAGCAACTGGAAACGCATCTTCGAACCGGGATTCACGACCAAGACCCGCGGCTGGGGCCTAGGGCTGTCGCTCTCGCGCCGCATCGTCGAGGAGTACCACCAGGGTAAGATCGCCGTCATCGACTCCGAAATCGGCAAGGGAACCACCATTCGCATCACACTCAAACGCCACTTCGCCTGATGAACTCCTCGCCGGCACATACGCAACCCGCAGTGCCTGCGGCGGATTCGGTGTCCGGAACTCCGGACGCACCGGCCCGGACGGGATATGTCCCCGGGCCGGATACGCTCCGGGCGGGAACGAACTTTGCAAACCCGGCTTTTGCGGAAACGGCCTTTGCGGACGGCGGTTCCGCGCCGTTCTCCGTTGCAGCGACCGGTGCAGCCCCTTCCGAATGGCGCGACACGACCTCCGCCGCAATTTTCGGAGCGCAGTCGACCCTCGCGGAACCCGCGCGCATTCCGCTCGCACCGCCTCCGCCGCTCGCGGAAAACGCCGTTTTCCAGAGTTTCGTGCTGCTGCTCGCCGCCACCTACGCCATGCTGCTCTACCGCAACCTGGGCGACGTGCGCACGCTGCTGGGCCGCATCTCGCGCGACGCGGCCACGGGAAAACGCTTCTCCGAGGACCCGGGCGGAAGCGGCTACTCGCGTTTCCTGAACATCGCCACCGCCATCGGCCTGCTCTTTCTGGGCGTCGCGGCGGTCAAATACGGCGACACGCTGATGCCCGGCCGGCTGGCAGCGTCCATTCCGCAGGGCGCAGCCCTGATTTTCAGCCTGCTGGTTTCGCTCGCCTCGCTGGGCATAGCCGCCTATCAGACAATCGCCGTGCGGCTGGCCGGAGCGCTGACCCTCTCGCAGCCCTTCATCGCACAGCTCATGCTGCTCAAACGCACCTGTTTCGCCCTCGGGATGATCCTCATTTCACCCCCGCTGCTGCTCTTCGCACTCTGCCCGCAGGGCACGGGCGGCGTCTGGTTCTGCATCATCGCCGTCGAATTGGCCGCAGCGGCCGTCTTATACCTCAAGGAGACATTAAACCTGTTTCTTTCCAAAAAAGTTTCGATTTTGCATTGGTTTTTGTACCTTTGCACCGTGGAAGTCTTCCCTGTCAGCCTATTATGGCTGCTTGCAGTAAGATGAAACGGCAAAGACAAACCTAAATCAATTCGCAACATTGAAAGTAAAGAGTGTATTAGTTTCGCAGCCGAGGCCCGCTGTCATCGAAAAGTCCCCGTTCTACGAATTGTCCCAGAAACACCACGTGGAAATCGCCTACCGGCCCTTCATCCGCGTAGAAGGCGTCTCCCTGAAGGAGTTCCGCGCCCAAAGGGTCGAAATACTCACGCACACGGCCGTCATATTCACATCGCGTACGACAGTCGACAGTTTTTTCCATATCTGCGAAGAGGCGCGCATCACCGTGCCCGAAACCATGAAATACATCTGCCAGACGGAGGCCGTAGCGCTCTACCTGCAGAAATACATCGTCTACCGCAAACGCAAGATCTCGTTTGCCGACGGCTCGTTCACGTCGCTCATCGAACTGATCATCAAACACAAGGAGGAGAAATTCCTGCTGGCGTTGAGCGAACCCCACAAACCCGAGCTGCCGGAAACGCTCGCCAAGCTCAAACTCTCGTTCGATCCCGTCATCCTGGCCCGCACGGTCGCCGGGGATCTGGACGACGTTAAAATGGCCGACTACGACCTGCTGGCGCTCTATTCGCCCTCGGACGTGAAAACCCTCATCGAGAAGTTCGGAACCGACGGCCTGCCCGCCGTGGCGGTATTCGGCGAAGGCACGCTGCGCGCCGCCCTCGGGGCCGGAATCACCGTGCTGGCCAACGCCCCGACGCCCGAAGCCCCCTCGATGGTCAAGGCCATCGACATCTACCTGCAAAAGGTGCAGAAAGGCGAGGAGATCGAGCCGGTGGAACTGGTGACCGACGCCCGCAAGGAAGAGTTCATCCGCAGCCAGCAGCACAAGCTGGCCAAGAAGGGCCGCACGCGCCGTCCGACCACGGAATCCCGCAAATAAGGGCCGCAAGCCCCCTGCCGCCATGTCCGCACACTCGCTACCCCGCACCGAAAGGCTCCGTTCGCTCGGGGCCGTGCGCCGTCTGTTCGAGAGCGGCGAAAGCGGCTTCATCTTCCCGTTCCGCTACGTGTGGTTCGCGGAGCCTGACACCGAGCAATCGGTCGAGGTGCTCTTTTCCGTCCCCAAAAAGTTCCACAAACGGGCCAACAAACGCAACCTCGTGCGGCGGCGCACGAAGGAGGCCTACCGCCTGCAAAAGCAGATTCTGCACGACGGCCGGCCGGTCAACCTGGACCTGGCGCTGATCTACTCGTCGAAGGAGACACTACCTTATAAAACCGTCGCAAATGCAGTCCGCAGGATTCTGGAATCGGTCGTGGAGCATCTTTAAACAGGCCTGCGCCCTGCCGCTGATCGGACTGGTGAAGTTCTACCAGCTCTGCATCTCGCCCTTCACGCCCCCGTCGTGCCGGTTCACCCCCACCTGCTCGCAGTATGCGCTCGAGGCGTTGCGCAAATACGGCCCCCTGAAAGGACTGTGGCTCGCCCTGCGGCGGCTGTCGAAGTGCCATCCGTGGGGCGGCAGCGGCTACGACCCCGTGCCGTAGCGCAAAAACGGCCGGCCGACCGGCCGACCGGCCCCCTCCTTCCGAAGAGTCGCGTCACCATTTGCTTTTGAACCCATTTTCCTTCCGGCAATAAAGATCATATCCTTTTCGGAGAAAAACAATCCCGACCCTGACGATCAGGGTCGGGATTCCGCCTTTAAACAGAACGATTCGGCCCGGACGGACAGATCAATCGTGCAGGTCGTCGCACCGCTCGGCCGCGGACTCGAATTCGAGCGTCGCATGGGAGATTCCGGCATGGTTCAGGAGGTCTTTCAGATCGTGTTTCACCTCCTCCATACGGGACAGGCTTTCGAGCACGACATGGGCCGTCAGGGCGTTTTCCGTCGTACTGATAGCCCAGACATGGATGTGGTGGACGGCCTTCACGCCCGGAACGTCCGTCATCTTCCGCCCGATCGCGGCCACGTCGATCTCCCCGGGAACGCCGTCGAGCGACAGACGCAGGCTGTCGCGCGTCAGCGACCAGACCGACGCCACGATCACCGCGGCGACGACCAGTCCCACGACAGGGTCGACGATCGTCCAGCCCGTCCACGAGATCACGAGTCCCGAAACGAGCACCCCGACCGACACCAGCGCATCGGCGGCCATGTGCAGATATGCACCCTTGACATTCAGATCACGGTCCTTGTCCTTCAGAAACAGCCACGCCGTGAAGCCGTTGATCGCCACCCCGACGCCCGCCGTCCAGGCGATGGCGCCGCCTTCGACCGGCGCGGGATGCAGCATGCGGCCGATGCTCTCGGCGACGATGCCCCCCACGGCGATCAGCAGGATCACCGAGTTCAACAGCGAGATCAGCACCGTGCTTTTCTTGTAACCATAGGTGTAGCGGGGCGTAGCCTGCGCCTGCGCCAGCCGGAAGGCCAGCATGGCCAGCAGCAGGCTGGCGACGTCGGAAAGGTTGTGCCCGGCATCGGACAGCAGGCCCATCGAGCCGTAGGAGAGGCCGACGGCGAATTCGACGACGACGAAAGCCACGTTGAGCGCAATGCCCAGAATGAAGGCCTTGTTGAGCGACGTGACCGTGTGCTTGTGGTGATGGTGTTCGTGCGTCATGGCTGCGGATCGGTTATGGTGTCCTTGATTTCGGAGAGTTCGACCAGTTTGTTGACGATGGCGTAGATCGTAAGTCCCGCCGCGGAGTGAATTTGCAGCTTCGCGGCAATGTTGCGGCGGTGGGTGATCACGGTATGGGCCGAGATGCAGAGCGCATCGGCGATCTGTTTGTTGGTCATGCCCTTTACCACGCAGACGATGATCTCCTTTTCACGGGCGCTCAACGGCTCGGGTTTCACCGTGCGGGGACCCGCCGCCGCCAGCCGCTCGACGGCCGGGATGAAGAGTTCGTCCTCCACGGCGTTGTGCGAGGCGAGTTCGTGCTCGCAGTTGAAGATGTCGAACAGCACGCCGTTGAGTTCGTTCGAGCTGCCCGAAGGGTAGTATTTGATGATGATATTCTTCAGCTCGCGCAGCTTGATATCAATCTGGTCGTGCTGGCGGCGGAAGATGTCGATCGAATAGGCCGTGTTCTTCTCGCCCGAGAGCAGCGACTCGACATACGGAAAAACGGTCTGCTCCTCGTAGGACATGTGGCGCTGCACTTCGGCGGCATACTCGTCGAAAAAGCGCATGATGGCGAACGAAACGTCGCTTTGGGCGCAGTCGACCGCCTCGATCAGTTTCCGCCGGATGGCCGGAAGCCGGAAGTCCAGGAAATAGCCGTGGGAGTTGTGCAGATAGTCGGTCAGCGAACGGACCGAGACCTCGCCGGCCAGCTCCGCGCCGTTGCCGAAGTTCATCAGCATGTTCACCACGGCGAGGAACGTCGAGGCGTCCACCCTGCTCTCGGCGCACACCTCGGCGATGGTCTTGTCGCCGAATCCCAGCGCAATGCCGAAACGGCTCATCACCTGCAACACGGCATAGCGGTCGCAGACCAGATCGCACATCCGGTCGTCGCCCGCATATCCACCATTTTTATACATAGACAACGTGAATCCGGTGCATCGGATTGAATTTTTTTTCGCCCGGATTTCAAACATGGAATGCACCGGATTCCCGTTACGGCGCTTACCGCGCCGGTTCCATATTGACAATCCTCCCAAGTCCCCCTTTGCCAAGGGGGACTTATACCTGCCATCAGGTATTCATTTCGACGCCACAAAGATATGCGGACAAGCGCCGTGCCGCAATACCTAAAAAGGGGTATTTTCAGCGGCGTCCTATATCCACGTAAGTCGTCTGCAACATCGTGCGCCCCACGTCGAGCAGTTCGGGATTCGTCTCCGTCACTACACGGCCGCCCGTCGCGTCCCACACCGCCTCGCCCGAGGCGTCGACCACGCCGAAACCGTCGTTGAAGGCGTAGTAGGCGAACTTACGGGGGGGGGTCGGTGCGAAAATGTCCTTGCTGTAATCGAAATCGTTGTGCGGAACGCCCAGTTGGGCGAGCAGCGTCGCGGCAATGTCGATCTGCGAGGCGTAGTCCTCCACCACACGCGGCCGGGCGACGGCCCCGCCCGTCCAGATCATCGGAATGCGGTGGCGCAGCGGTTCGTTGTAGGCCAGCGTCCGCGGGTAGGGATAGCCGTGGTCGGCGACCAGCACGACGAGCAGGTTTTCCCACGCGGGCGAAGCCTTCAGACGGTCGATCATCTTCCCCACGCAGTCGTCCGAAAAGGCCATTGCGTTCAGCACCCGGTCATCGAACTTCGCATAGGGGACGTCGAAGGGCGTATGGCTGCTCAACGTCAGCAGTCCCGCGAGAAACGGCTCGCGGGATTCGCTCAACGCGATCACGCGGTCGGCGAACCAGTCGCACATCAGCCGATCGTCGTAGCCCCAGTCCGAAGCCGGGGCGTCGAAGCGCAGGTCCTTCTGCCAGATCAGCTCCTGCCATCCCGTGGCGTACATGTAGGAGGCCTGGTTGGTGAAATTGAGGTCGCCGCCGTAGGCGAAACTCGTCTTATACCCCTCTCCCGCGAGCGAACGCGCCACCGAGGGCAGGTTGCGGCTCTTGGCCGGGAGTTTCATAATCGACATGCGCGTCTGCGCCGGGAATCCGCTCAAAATCGCCACCTCGCCGCGGTCGGTACGGAACGAATTGGCGAAGAAATTCTCGAACCAGACGCCCTCGCGTTTCAGCCGTTGCATGTTGGGCATGACGGGTTCTCCGTCGACCTCGGCGTCCATCACCGTCCGGGCGAAGCTCTCCAGAATGACGATCACCACATTGGGCCGCAGCGTGTCGAGCACCCGCTCGGCGGGACCCGCTGCCGGACCGTTGCCCCGCAGGGCGTCGAACTTCGCAGCCCGCGTCTCTTCGTCGAAGAAGGGGTATTCGCCGGCATAGTCGGCACGGTCGCCGAGACTGGACAGGAACGAGAAAACGGGGTTCGTGGCCGCATGGTTCAGAAACGGCACGGGGCTGAAATAGACCTTCGAAACATTGGCCACCGAGGCCCCCAGCCCGCCGCGGATCGCCAGGAAGTCGAATCCCGCGAGCACGACGACGACGAGACTTCCGGGCAGGGCCAGCCGCCAGCCGACGGGACGTCCGTCGAAAATGCGCAGGATGCGACAGTAGGCCCAGAGCATCAGCGCGGCATACGCGGCGGCCAGCAGCGTCTGCCGCACGCCGAGCCAGAAATCGACGCTCGCCATCGCCTCCTCGGGATCGGAGAGATAGATCAGCACCGTCGCATCAATGCGGAACCCCCAATGCTCGTACAGCGCGACGTCGACGGCGAAGATCACGGCCGTCACCACGGCGATCAGCGCAAAATAGGCTGTCAGCACGCCCCGCCACACCCGTTCCGGGATACGCACCCACAGCGAGAGAAGCACGGCCAGGAGAGGCAGCGCGGTGACATAACCCGCGACGGTCATGTCGAGCGTCAGCCCGTGCCACAGCACCTCCATCCAGCCCCCGAAACCCGCCCCGGCCGCCTCTGCGGCATACCACGCCATAAAGACGGGTTTCTGCACGGCCATCGCGAGGACGGTCGCACAGAACACGGCAACGAGGAAAGCGAGTTTTCGGCGCATTACTTATTCCTATTTTTTGATTTCAGACAGGGTGGTTTCGGGCATCGCGCCGCACGGGACGGATGGGCAGTGCCGAAGTACGCCCCAATCGTCACGCGCAAGGGATGTGCGGAAATAGCCGCATAAAACCGAAAAACTATATTTTTTCGCCGTAGGCCAGGTCTCCCGCATCTCCGATGCCGGGAACGATGTAGGAGCGCGAAGTCAGCTCCTCGTCGACGACGGCCGTCCAGATCGTGGTGGTCTGCCGCGGCATGTTCTTCATGGCATAGTCAAGCCCCTGCTCGCTGGCGACGACCGCAGCGACGTGGGTATGGGCCGGCGTACCGCCCTTCTCGCACAAGGCGTTGTAGGTCAGCACGAGCGACGATCCGGTGGCCAGCATCGGATCGACCAGCAGCAATGTCTTGCCTTCGAGGCTTCCGCACGAGATGTACTCGACCTTCACGGTGAACTTGCCGTCCTTGGTGCTCTTGCGATAGGCCGAGACGAAGGCGTTCTGGGCGTCGTCGAAGTAGTTGAGAAACCCCTGATGATAGGGAAGTCCCGCACGGAGAATCGTCGCCACCACGATCTGCTCGTCGATCATCTCGACGGTGGCTTCACCCAGCGGCGTCTCGACAACGCACGGTTTGTAGCTGAACGCTTTCGATATTTCGTAGGCCGTGATCTCGCCGATGCGCTCCATGTTGCGGCGGAAACGCATCGAATCCCGCTGAATCCGCTTGTCGCGGATTTCTGCGATGAATTTGTTGAGAACGGTGTTCTGCTGGGAGAGGATATGCAACGTCATGGTTGAGTGGGTTTGGTTGGTTGTCAGTAGAGGAAATTGTTGAACGGATAACGCCCGGCGTGAATCTCGCGCACCATGCCGTACAGATCCGAGCGGAATTTTTCCAGATTGGTCTTCGCCAGCGCCGAGAGGAAGATGCAGGGCGTGTTGGCCCGTGCGATCCAACTCTTTTTAAGCTCCTCCAGCGAGAGGTTCTCGCGCGTGGCAGGCGTCAGGTCGTCCTCCTCCTTCTCGATATAAGTATAGGCGTCGACCTTGTTGAAAACCAGATAGACGGGTTTGTCGCCCGCGCCGATCTCCTGCAGGGTCTGCTTCACCACGGCGATCTGCTCCTCGAACTGCGGGTGCGAAATGTCCACCACATGAACCAGCAGGTCGGCTTCGCGAACCTCGTCCAGCGTCGATTTGAACGACTCGATCAGTTCCGTGGGCAGTTTGCAGATAAAGCCCACCGTGTCCGAAAGCAGGAAGGGCAGATTGTCGAAAACCACCTTGCGGACCGTGGTGTCGAGCGTGGCGAAGAGCTTGTTCTCGGCGAAAACCTCGCTTTTCGAAATCAGGTTCATCAGCGTCGATTTGCCCACGTTGGTATAGCCGACCAACGCCACGCGGACCATTGCGCCGCGGTTCGAACGCTGCACGGCCATCTGGCGGTCGATCTTCTTGAGGTCCTCCTTCAGTTTGGCGATGCGGTTGCGGATGATGCGGCGGTCGGTCTCGATTTCGCGCTCTCCGGCGCCGCCGCGGGTTCCCGTGCCGCCCCTCTGGCGTTCGAGGTGGGTCCATAGGCCCGACAGCCGGGGCAGCATGTATTCGTAATTGGCCAGCTGCACCTGCGTCTTGGCGTAAGCCGTCCGGGCACGCGACATGAAGATGTCGAGGATCAGACGCGTGCGGTCCAGCAGACGGCAGGGCATCTCCTTTTCGATGTTGCGCGTCTGCGAGGGAGTCAGTTCGTCGTCGAAGATCACCACGTCGATTTCATGCTCCCGGCAATACGCGGCGATCTCCTCCAGTTTGCCGGGACCGACGTAGATGCGCGACGAAGGCTGCGGCAGCCGCTGGGTGAAACGTTTCACCGAACAGATGTCGGCCGTCTCGGCCAGAAACTCCAGTTCATCGAGAAACTCCTCGGTCTGGCGCGGGTCCTGGTTGTCGCGGACGACGGCGACCAGCACGGCGCGTTCGCGGCAATCGGCCGCGGCGACAGGCTGGGGATTCAATTTATTTTCTTCCAAAACAATTCTATTTTATTTCCGGTTTCAACTCCGGCTTCCGCCGGGTCGGACAACGTGCTGCAAACACGATGCTACAAATAAGGGTATCCGCCCGAAAGCAGGATACCCTCAAAAAGTTCAGCCGTAACGCCTTAATTTTGCATGCGGAACTCGACCGGCAGGGCGTATCTGACATGCACCGTCTGATTCCGCCGTTTCCCGGGGCTCCATTCGGCGATTCGTTCGACACACGGCCCTTTCATCCGCCGGCGAACGGCCGGGCGGATATTCCCGTCCCGGACTTTAGTTCTGTACGCGGAAGTCTACCGGCAGGGTATACTTCACGCGAACCACCTGGTTACGCTGTTTGCCGGGGCTCCACTTCGGAGACTTGTTCAGTACGCGGATGGCCTCCTCGGAGAGCGAACGGTCGGGCGTCTGAAGCACCTGGATATTGGTCAGACGGCCGTCCTTCTCGATCACGAACGAGAGAACCACACGACCCTGGATACCGTTTTCGAGGGCGATCTGCGGGAACTTCACGTTCTGCTGCACCCAGTTGCGGAAGGTATTGAGGTCTCCGCCCTGGAACGAAGGCATGGTCTCGGCGATCAGGAACGGCTGGTCGTCCTCGATGGTCTCTTCGCCCACCTCGACCTGCTGGATCACCTCGGTATTCTCGTCGAACTCGGCGAAGTCCACTTCGGTGGTGATCTTCGTGTCGTTGGTAACGACCTGCAACAGGTCGGCGATAACCTTCACCTCTACACGCTTGGGAGGCTCGGGAGGCTTCTGGTCCTGGCGGGTGATCTCGACGATCTCCTCCTCGACGATGGCAGCCTGCAAATCCATCTTTTCAATCGTGCGCTCCTTCGGGGTGTAGGCAAAAGCCCCGATCACGAGGCAAAGCGAAATGACCAGACCGATTTCGAGCAAAAGACCCCGCTTGTTCCGGAGGTCCGCTTTGGGTGATTTCTTAATTTCCATTTATCTCAAATAATTTTAATGTTCGGGCAAAAAACGGGCATAGGGGCGCTATGCACCACAAATATATGGATAAAAATTCAAAAATGAACATACGGACGCAAAAATCTTCATTTTTTACCTACTTTTGTCGCAGGAAACAGCCCCCGGAATCGCAGGAATGACACATCAGGAATCGTTATACGGCAAAACGCCCGACCAGCTCGCAGCCCTTTGCGGCGAGCTGGGAATGCCGCGCTTCGCCGCGCGGCAGATCGCCCGCTGGCTCTACGTCCGCCACACGGAAGACCCGCTGCGGATGACCGACATCGCCGCCGCGCACCGCCAGCGGCTCGCCGAACGGTTCTCGCCGGCGTTGAGCGCCCCGGAGCGCGTCACCGAGTCGGCCGACGGCACGAAGAAATACCTGTTCCGCACGCTCGAAGGGCATTACGTCGAGTCGGCCTACATCCCCGACGGGGAGCGGGCCACGCTCTGCGTCTCGTCGCAGGCCGGATGCCGCATGGGCTGCCGCTTCTGCGCCACGGGGCGGCAGGGGCTTCAGCAGTCGCTCACGGCGGCCGAAATCCTCAACCAGGCGGTTTCGCTGCCCGAGCGCGACAAACTCACGAACCTCGTGTTCATGGGCATGGGCGAACCGCTCGACAACACGGACGAAGTGCTGCGGACGCTCGAGATAATCACCGCCGAGTGGGGTTTCGGCTGGTCGCCGACACGCATCACGCTCTCCACGGCGGGCGTCGTGCCCGAATTGCGGCGTTTTCTCGACGCGACGAAGGTTCACCTGGCCGTCAGCCTCCACAACCCCTTCCACGAAGAGCGTATGGAGATCATGCCCGTCGAACGGGCGTGGCCGATCGCCGAAGTCGCCGCGATCCTGCGCGAATACGACTTCACCCACCAGCGGCGGGTGTCGTTCGAATACATCGTGATGAGCGGGCTGAACGACTCCCCGCGCCACATCCGCGAACTGACGCGCCTGCTGAACGGCATCAAATGCCGCATCAACCTGATCCGCTTCCACCGGATTCCCGACTCGCCCTACTTCTCGCCCGGCGACGAGGCGATGGTCCGCTTCCGCGACGCGCTGACCGCCCGCGGCATTCAGACCACGATCCGCGCCTCGCGGGGCGAGGACATCCAGGCCGCATGCGGGTTATTGAGCACCCGCCTAAAAGGCGGGATTTAGGGGGGGGGCCTTATCGCGCCGTCGGGCCAATTCTGCGCCGCTACCCCTAAAAGCCGTTTTTCAAACGGCCGGTTCGGTTTTTGCACCCATCACCGGAAAACTCGATTCGTATGAAAAAGCTACTTTTTTTGCTGACGTTCGCACTCGGAACGGGCGCGGCGCAGGCGCAGGTGAAGTTCGAGACCAAATCGACGGACGCCGTGCGCGAAATGGCGATCAAGCAGGGCAAGCTGGTCTTCATCGACCTCTATGCCAGCTGGTGTCCCCCGTGCCGGATGATGGAGAGGCAGGTCTTTTCGCGCAAGGACGTCGGGGAGTTCATGGACCAGCGGTTCGTGGCGGCCAAATACGACACGGACAAGGCCACGGGCCGCGAACTGATGAAGAGATACGGACGCGACGCCATTCCGCTCTACCTCGTGTTCGACACCCGGGGCGAACTGCTGGGACGCATCCAGGGCGCGGCCGACGCCGAGACCTTCATGGACAACCTCCGCACGATCATCGCCCGGCAGAAGCCGCACAAGCAGCAGCCTTAAAGGCTTCGGAACGAAGGCCCTCCCGACGCTTGTCCGCACAATCACGGCCGCCGGCAGCAGCTTCCGCCCCGCACGAAAGAGATCCGGAACACCGGCTGCGAATCAAGCCCTACCTCGGGGTATAGACCACCTTCTTGGTTTCGAAGAACTCCTCGCCGAAGAAGCGCGGAATGTCGTAGACATGCCACCGCTTGCCGGTCAGGGCCAGTTCTTCGGCCAGGTCGCCGCCCTTGAGGTAGAGAATGCCGTTGGGCAGCGACCCTTTCTGTCCCTTTTCGAGCCGGTTCCAGATCCAGCCGACAAATTCGGGCATGGCCGTCACGGCGCGCGAAACGACGTAGTCGAATCGCTCCGTCAGGGTCTCGACCCGCACGCAGCGGGGCGTGAGGTTCGTAAGCCCGAGGCCCGCCGCAACCCCTTCGACCACGGTTATCTTCTTGCGGATGGAGTCCGCAGCCGTGAAACAGGCCTCCGGAAAGAGGATCGCCAGCGGCACCGAAGGGAATCCGCCGCCGCACCCCACGTCGAGAATCCGCGCTCCGTCGCCGAACGTGCAGACCTTGGCGATGGCCAGCGAATGCAGCACGTGACGCAGGTAGAGCTGGTCGAAATCCTTGCGCGAAACGACGTTGATCTTCGCGTTCCAGTCGGCATAGAGGTCGTACAACGCCGCGAACTGCTCCTTCTGACGCCCGGTCAAGTCCGGGAAATATTTAATTATCAGCTCCAATTGTGAATTATGAATTGTGAATCGTGAATCGTGAATCGTTCATCGCTCGTCGCCCTGGGCGATGAGCCGGCACATCTGTTCGCGGGCGCGGTGTATCTGGGTTTTCACGGTCCCGAGCGGCAGCGAGAGCTTCGCCGCGATCTCCTCGTAGGAGTACTCCTCGAAAAAGCGCATCAGGATCAGCTGCCGGTAACGGGGCGCGAGGTGTTCGAGATAGTGCTCGATCTGCGACCGCTGCTGGAGGTTGATGACGCTCTCCTCGGGAGTCGGGGCGTTCGACGCCGGGGCGGCGAAACGCTCGTCGATCGGCAGGTCGTCCTGGCGGCGGCGCACGAAGTCGATGAACGTGTTGCGCGCAATGGTGTAGACCCACTGCCCGAAGGTGTAGTCCGCACTGTACCGGTGGAGGTTGATGTAGACTTTGATAAAGGTCTCCTGCAACAGGTCGTCGGCATCGTTCACACCGCCGAGCCGCTGCACGAACAACCGGTGGATGGCGTCGCGGTAGCGGTTGAAAAGGTACTCGAAGGCGTCGTTGTCCCCCTTGAGCACCCGGTCGACCAGCTCACGGTCTTCGGCTACGATATAGTCGGCTATCTCCATACGCGGTTGTCACGGCGGAGCAGCATCGCCCCCAGCGCCGCGGCCCACAGCGGGCCGAGCAGGTCGTAGATGAAGTAACGCCCTGCAATGCCGCCCTCGCCCAGCCGCCGCGCGATGCGGCGCACTTCGAACGCCACGACGACATAACGGATGACGGCGAGCAGCAGCGCGGCGAGCTTGTACTCGGGAGGCATGACCGCAAGGGCGCAGACCACCGTGGCGAAAAAGAGCACGCGCGAACCGATCTCCCAGCGGACGAAGGTCTTCACCGCGCGGGGATAGAAGCGGAAGGCCGAGCCGAAATAACGCAGCTGGCTCATCCACCAGCCCATGCCGCCCCACATTTTTTCGCGCAGCGAGGCGCGGGGCGAGAGGATCACGCTCACGTTGTCGCGCGTCATGACCCGCTGCATGAACAGGTCGTCCTCGCCGATGTTCATATTGAGGTGGCTGAAGCCGTTGGCCCCGAAATAGAGGCTCTTGGTGAAGCCGTAGTTGTGGAGCGTCCCGCGGTAGGCGCGGCGCTGCACGGCCCGGGCGATCCAGTCGGCCGAGTGCATCATCCGCCAGGCGCGCATCATGTAGTTCGAAAAGCCCTTTCCGCGCTCCACGCCGCAGTAGCCCACAACGATTTCGCCGCGCATGAACCCCTTGGCCATCAGCGACAGCCAGCGGTCGGTCTGCGGCACGGCATCGGTCGAGGTGAAGACCATGCACTCGTAGTGGGCCGACTTGATGCCCACGTTGAGCGCCATCTTGCGCGAAATCGGGAAACGGGGGTCGAGGTGGATCTTGGTGGTCGTGATCTGCGGAAACGACTGTTTCAGCCGCACGAGGTCCTCGTAAAAATCGGTGTCGTGGCCCACGTAGACGATCACCACCTCGAAATCGGGGTAGTTCTGGGCCAGGATCAGCGGCAGACGCTCCTCGACGAACGAATAGTCCTCCGAAAAGAGGGGTACCACCACCGACACGGGCGGCTCGCGGTCCATCGTCTGCGGACGGCGGTTGTTCTTGTAGCCGGGAATGCGGCCGTAGACGAAAATATAGTAGTACAACTGCACGCCGAGCATCAGGAGCGTCGCCCCCGCGAGGGCCGCACCCTCCCAGCCGTAGCATGACAGAATTTGTTCGAAGAGTTGCATATTGACGAAATATGCGCAAAGATAGAAATATTTTGTGTATTTTTGCCGAATATATGAGTATGAAATTCATCCTGCAACATAAAGACCCTTCGTCGCACGCCCGCGCGGGCGAACTGCATACGGATCACGGCGTCATCCGCACCCCGATCTTCATGCCCGTGGGCACGGCCGCGACGGTGAAGGGCATTTTCCACCGCGACGTGCGCGACGAAGCCCGCGCGCAGATCATCCTGGCAAACACCTATCACCTCTACCTGCGTCCCGGCACGGAGATCCTCGAACGCGCCGGCGGCGTGCACCGCTTCTCGACCTGGGAAGGCCCGATGCTCACCGACAGCGGCGGCTTTCAGGTCTTTTCGCTGGCCGCGTGCCGCAAGCTGAAAGAGGAGGGATGCCATTTCCGGTCGCACATCGACGGCTCGAAGCACCTCTTCACGCCCGAAAGCGTCATCGACACCGAGCGCACGATCGGAGCCGACATTATGATGGCCTTCGACGAATGCCCCCCGGGCGACGCCCCGCGCGAATACGCCGCCAAGTCGCTCGGCCTCACGGAGCGGTGGCTCGACCGGTGTTTCAACCAGTATCACCGGACCAGTCCCAAATACGGCCATTACCAGGCGCTGTTCCCCATCGTGCAGGGATGCACCTACCCGGACCTGCGCGCCCGGGCCGCGGAGAACGTGAAGCAGTACGACGCCGACGGTTACGCCATCGGCGGACTGGCCGTGGGCGAACCGACGGAGGTCATGTACGAGATGATCGAAGTGGTCAACGCCATACTGCCGGAGGACCGTCCGCGTTATCTGATGGGCGTAGGCACGCCGGTGAACATCCTCGAAGGCATCGAGCGCGGGGTGGACATGTTCGACTGCGTGATGCCGACGCGCAACGGCCGCAACGGGCAGCTCTTCACGGCCGAGGGCGTCATCAACATCCGCAACAAGAAGTGGGAGGACGACTTCTCGCCCGTCGACCCCGCGGGCACGGCCTTCGTCGACCGGCTCTACTCGAAGGCCTACCTGCACCACCTCTGCGTCTGCGGCGAGATGCTCGCTGCCGAGATCGCCTCGCTGCACAACATCGCCTTCTACCTGCGGCTCGTGGGGGCGGCGCGCGAGCACATCCTCGCCGGGGACTTCAGGGCGTGGAAGGAGGGAATGGTCGAAAAACTGACACGAAGACTCTAAACAATGAAAATGCGTTTTCCGGGGTTCAAGATTCTGGACCGTTACATACTGGGCAAGTTCCTGTCGACCTATTTCTTCGCCATCGCCATGATCATCGTGATCGTGGTGGTCTTCGACTACGTGGAGAAGATCGACGACTTCACGGAGCTGCACGCACCCCTGAAATCGGTCATCCTCGACTACTACCTCAACTTCATCCCCTACTTCATCAACCAGTTCAGCGGCCTGTTCACCTTCATCGCCTGCATCTTCTTCACCTCGAAGATGGCCTACCAGACCGAGATCGTGGCCATGCTCTCGGGCGGCATGTCGTTCCGCCGGCTGATGTGGCCCTACTTCCTCGGGGCGCTGATCATCGCCTCGCTGTCGCTGACGCTCAACCTCTGGCTGATCCCCATTTCGCAGCGGCACATCGTCGCCTTCGAGCAGCAATACATCAAACGCAAGCAGAACACCAAATACGACCGACACATCTACCGCCAGATCGAGCCGGGCATCTTCGCCTACATCCGCGGCTACAACGACGGCGCCCGCCAGGCCTCGTTCTTCGTGCTGGAACGCTACGAAAGCGGCACGATGACCCACTCGCTCGAAGCCTCGGACGCCAAGTTCAACCCCGAGACCAAACGCTGGACCGCCCCGCGCTACACCAAACGGGAGTTCGACTCCGCGGGCACGGAGACCTTCGAGCAGTTCCGCAACCTCGACACGCTGATCAACCTCGAAGCCACCGAGCTGGGCGAGATCAACGACCTGATCCAGACCATGAACATCTCGGAGCTGAACGCCTTCCTGGACCAGCAGCGGGCCAAAGGCTCCGACTCGATCAACCTCATCGAGGTCGAGAAGCACGCGCGCTACGCCTATCCGCTTTCGACGTTCATCCTGACGCTGATCGGTGTGTCGTTGTCCTCGCGCAAGGTCCGCGGCGGCACCGGCCTGCACATCGGCATCGGCACGGGACTCTGCTTCTCATACATCCTTTTCAACCGCTTCTTCGAGGAGTTCGCCAAAAGCGGAACCCTCCCGCCCGGGCTGGCCGTGTGGCTGCCCAATATCATTTACCTCGGCATCGCCGTCTACCTTTACCGGAAGGCCCCGAAATAACCTGCGATCTATGGAGAAACCCCAGAATTACCTGTCCCGGCTCCGGCGGCATCCGCTGCTGTGGAACCTCGCGCTGATCGCGGCGATCATCCTCGCGATGGCCGTCGCCGCGCACATCCTCATGCAACTGGGCACACGCCACGGCGCGCGGCGCACCGTGCCCGACCTCTCGGGCGTTCAGCTCGACCAAGCTCAACGCATCGCCCGCAAGCACGACCTGCAACTGCACATCAACGACTCGCTGTTCGTCCCCGCCTACGAAGGGGGCATCGTCCTCGACCAGCTGCCCGAAGGGGGCGTCGAGGTGAAACCCGGACGCACGGTCTACATCACGATCAACTCCTTCCGTCAGAAGATGGTCCCCGTGCCCTACGTGGCCGGGCGTTCGCTGCGGCAGGCCAAGAACATGCTCGAAATCGCCGGACTGGAGATCGCCGAGCTGGTCTACCGCGCCGACATGGCCACGAACTACGTGCTGGAGGAGTACTGCGAAGGCAAACCCGTGACCCCCACGACCCGCATGGAGGCCGAAATGGGTTCCGGCGTGACGCTCTACGTGGGCGTCGAAGAGGGCTACGGCACGACGATCGTGCCGCGGCTGGTGGGGCTGCCGCTGGCGCAGGCCAAGGGCCGCCTCTGGGAACTGGGCCTCAACGTCGGGCGCGTGGACTTCGACGAAGGGGTCAACCTGCTCAACCAGAAGGACACGCGCGTCTACATCCAGACGCCGGGCGCCGAGCGCAGCGCAGCGCTGGGATCGAAGGTCGACCTGCGGCTGACGCTCGACGAGAAGAAACTCGCCCGCTACCGGGCCGAGGCCGAGAAGCAGGCGGCCGTCGCCGCCGAGGAACGCCGGGCCGAGGAGCAGCAGCGGGCCGACTCGCTCGCCCGGACGGTCCTGGAGGAGGCTTCGGCGGAACCCGCCGAGGAGCGGCCCGCAAACAATAACGAGGGATTTTTCGACTGATGACCGACAGACACCCCACCGACGATCCGGAGCTGGACGCCGTTCCGGCAGATGCGGAGGACGAAGAAGAAGCGGGCCTCTACGAACACTTTGCGGTGACGGCCGACAAGGGCCAGACCCCCATGCGTCTGGACAAGTTCCTGACTGTGAGGATGGAGCACTGCTCGCGCAACCGCATTCAGGCGGCGGCCGACAGCGGGAACATCCTCGTCAACGGCAAGGCGGCCAAGTCGAGCTACAAGGTCAAGCCGCTCGACCGCATCCAGATCGTGATGCCCTACCCGCGGCGCGAGGTGGAGCTCGTCGCCGAGGACATTCCGCTCGACATCCCCTACGAGGACAAATGGCTGCTGCTCGTGGACAAACCGGCCGGACTGGTCGTGCACCCGGGGGTGGGCAATTACAGCGGCACGCTGGTCAATGCGCTGATGCACCACCTCAACAAGCAGGGAATCCCGGCCGAAGAACAGAACCGCGCGGGACTGGTGCACCGCATCGACAAGAACACCTCGGGGCTGCTGGTGATCGCCAAGGACGAGCAGACCCACGCGCGGCTGGCCAAACAGTTCTTCGACCACACGATCCAGCGCCGCTACGTGGCTCTGGTGTGGGGCAATTTCGACGAGGACGAGGGGACCATCACGGGCAACATCGGCCGCAGTCCCAAGGATCGGCAGAAGATGTTCGTCTTCGCCGACGGGTCCGACGGCAAGCACGCCGTGACGCACTGGAAGGTGCTGAAACGCTATGGTTACGTAACCCTCGTGGAGTGCCGTCTCGAAACGGGGCGCACCCACCAGATCCGCGTCCACATGGCGTGGATCGGGCACCCGCTGTTCAACGACGAACGCTACGGCGGCGACCGCATCCTCAAGGGCACGACCTTCGCCAAATACCGGCAGTTCATCGAAAACTGCTTCGCGGTGATGCCGCGCCACGCGCTGCATGCCCGCCTGCTGGGCTTCGAACACCCCGCAACGCACGAAAACGTGCTGTTCGAAAGCCCGCTTCCGGCCGATTTCCAGTCCCTGCTGACAAAATGGAATATTTACACTTCAGCGGCAAAAGAAACCAAAGAAAATTAATCGCCGCATTCCGGTCGCGATGCGACAAGCCCCTCCCGAGGGAGGGGTTTGGGGTGGGGTCAGACTTGCAAACGCGGCAGAGCCGCGAACAACACCGGTTGCAAGAAATGCAACCGAAACAAAACAAATAACGCACGATCTTGTTTTTACCTACGACCATCAAGGAGGTCCGCGAACGCGGATGGGATCAGTTGGACGTGATCCTCTTCTCGGGCGACGCCTACATCGACCACCCGGCTTTCGGGGCGGCCGTCGTGGGACGCCTGCTCGAAGCCGAGGGCTACCGCGTGGCGATCGTTCCCCAGCCCAACTGGCGCGACGACCTGCGCGACTTCCGCAAACTGGGCGCGCCGCGCCTGTTTTTCGGCATTTCGGGCGGCTCGATGGACTCGATGGTCAACCATTACACCGCCAACCTCCGCCTGCGCCACGACGACGCCTACACGCCCGGCGGCAAGGCGGGATTCCGCCCCGATCGTGCCGTGACGGTCTATTCGCAGATCCTCAAGCGCCTCTACCCCCACGTTCCGGTGGTCATCGGGGGCATCGAAGCCTCGCTGCGCCGCCTGACCCACTACGACTACTGGAGCGACGCGCTGAAACCCTCCATCCTGGCCGAATCGGGCGCCGACCTGCTGATCTACGGCATGGGCGAACGGGTCGTACAGCAGGTGGCCCGGGCGATGCGCAACGGCTATAACACCAAACTGCTGCGCAAAATCCGGCAGGTGGCGTTCCTCTCCGACGAAAGCTACGTCGCGCGGCTCGACCCCGCCGCGACGATCCGCCTCCGCAGCTACGAGGAGTGTCTGGCCGACAAGACCGCCTTCGGCGAGAACTTCACCGTCATCGAGACCCAGAGCAACCTGATGGAACCCACGGCGACACTCGTGGAGGCTGTCGGCGACCGGTGCGTGGTCGTGACGCCCGCCAACACGACGCTCACGACCGAGGAACTCGACCACTCGTTCGATCTCCCCTACGAGCGCGCCCCGCATCCGCGTTACGCGGGCAAGGGCGACATTCCGGCCTGGGAGATGATCCGCCATTCGGTCAACATCCACCGCGGCTGCTTCGGCGGCTGCTCGTTCTGCACCATTTCGGCGCATCAGGGCAAGTTCATCAATTCGCGCAGCGAGCGGTCGATCCTCGCCGAAGTGGAGCATGTGGTGAAATCGCCCGGTTTCAAGGGCTATCTCTCGGATGTCGGCGCACCCTCGGCCAACATGTACCGCATGGGTGGCCGCGACAGGGAGCTGTGCCGCAAGTGCCGCCGGGCGTCGTGCCTCCACCCGAAGATGTGCCCCAATCTCGACAACGACCACCGGCCGCTGCTGGCCCTGTATGAAAAAATCCGGGCCGTCAAGGGCGTCAAGAAAGCCTTTATCGGCAGCGGCATCCGCTACGACCTGTTCGACCGCTCGCCCTATCTGGAGACTGTGCTGAAGCATCACACCTCGGGACGGCTTAAAGTGGCGCCCGAACACACCGAGGATAACGTGCTGCGCCTGATGCGCAAACCGCCGTTCGCGCTCTTCGAGCGGCTGACCGCCGACTTCCATCGCATTTGCAGTCAGGAACATCTGCCCTATCAGCTGATCCCTTACTTCATCTCCTCGCACCCGGGATGCACCGAGCGGGACATGCAGTCGCTGGCCGGAAAGGTGTTGGGAAAACTGCATTTCAATCTGGAGCAGGTGCAGGACCTCACGCCCACGCCGATGACCCTCTCGTCGGTGATGTTCTACACGGGAGAAAACCCCTACACACACGAGAAAGTCTATGTCGCCCGCTCGCAGGACGAGAAGCGGCGGCAAAAGGCGTATTTCTTCGGCGAAAAGCCGGCCATGGGGCAACCGGGCGCAGGCCATCCCGCACGCGGGAAAGAGACCCGCGGAAAGAGCGGCCCGGGATTCCGGCCGGGACGGAAATTCACGAAAAAAGGCTGACGGTTTCGTCAGCCTTTTTTCGTGACCGGACCGGGAGCCGTGCAGAGCCGGACCGGGAAAGGGCCGTCCTGCCACCGCCCCTGAAAGCGCGTCCTTAAAGCGCCGGCTTTAGCAGGCCGAAGAGCAGGCAAGCGATCACGAACGTCACGACGATATTGAATGTCTGCGCCACGAGGAACGACCGCAGGACGTTGCGGTTCTCCTTCGAGACAATGTCCTTGAGACGCGTGTCGAGACCGATGCAGACGAAGGCCAGCGAGAAGAAGACCGTCGAGAACATCTTCGCCACGCCCGGTTCGAGCAGTTTGCCCTTGGCGCCCAACGTAAAGAGACCGTTCGACTGGCAGAGGCTGAAGACGAGCGACGCGGCGACGAACCCGAGGATGAACTTGGGGAACTTCTCCCACACGATGCCCAGCGAGGGAGCCTGCCCGCCCTTCTCGCCGCGGGTCGAGAGGTAAAGCGCAATGAAGAACGCCACCACGCCGATCAGCACGTTCTGCGCCGCCTTGATGATCACGGCGTGCTGGTTGGCGACCTCGCCGACGATCATGCTCGACGCGGCGACGCCCGACGTGGTGTCGATCGTGCCGCCGATCCACGCCCCGGCGACCTCCTCGGCCACTTCGGGAGCGAACAGGTGCGGCAGGATCAGGTTCGCCAGCCACGGCATGAGGTAGATCATCGGCACGACGACGATCAGCACCAGCGAAACGATGTACGAAAGTTTCCGGTCGTCGCCGCCGACCACGCGTGCCGCGGTGATCGAAGCCGAGACGCCGCAGATCGAGAGTCCGCTCGCAAGAATCATCGCCGAACGCTCGTCGACCTTCATGCGGCGCGAGAAGCGGAAGGCGAAGAACCACACGACGGCCACCACGAGGCAGGCCTGCACGAGTCCGAAGACCCCCGATTTCATCACGTCGCTGAAAAGGATCGTGGCGCCGAGGCACACCACGCCGATCTTGATGAAGAACTCGCCCTGAATGGCGGGCTTCATCCACGCGGGGACGCGCCACACGTTGCGGATCACCAGGCCGAACAGCACCGAGAAGAAGACCGACTCGAAGCCGTAGTAGGAGACAGCCGGGATTTTGGCCACGACCTGCGCCAGCAGCGAAACGGCGAAGACCACGACCAGCGACGGCAGCAACCCCTTGAGGGGACGCCGCAGCAGCAGGCAGCCGACGTAGAGCACCACCAGCACGATGGCGAACAGCAGGCCGATGTTATACCACGCCACTTCGCCCACGAGGGTCGCGGGCACGCTCGGCAGGTCGGCGGGGATGAGCGACGCAAGCAGCAGCAGCGGGATCGAGACCCAGACCACCACCCAGTCCTCGACGCGGAGTTTTTCGAAAAAGTTTTTCATGGCAATTCAATTAAAAAATTCCGGAGAGCATCAGCGACACCACATTGCGGTTGGCGGCGGCGCGGGACGCATAATCTTCGTAGGTGTAGTTGAGCTGGCAGCGCAGGTATTTCACGGGCTGCCACACGACGCCCGCCGTGTAGTTGGTCTGGCGCGAGGCGCTCTCCAAGGAGTTTTCGAGGAACGTATCGTAGCGCACCACGGACATCAGCGACGGCGTCACGCGCCACCCGCCGACGGCGTACCAGCCGTCGCTGTCGAGTTCGCCGCCCGCGGGAAGCCCCGTCGTGCCGCAGATCCACTCGGCGCGCACGACCAACGGTCCCTCGTCGTAGCAGGCGCCCGCACCGTAGCGGACGCGCTTGAGGTAGTCGGAGCCATACTCGCCCCAATAGTAGGAACCGGCGATCTGCAATCCCCGGACGGGACGCAGCGTCAGCCGCGCCACAAGGTCCTTCGATTTGTTCTTGTCCTTGACGTTCAGCCCTTCGCCGTTGAACACGCCGAAGTTGTAACCCAGAACACTGTACCCTTTGCGATTGAAGAACCCGCCGTAGAGCATGGCGCCCATGTCGCGGCCCGTGGCCGAGAGTCCGCACACGTCGTTGAAGCCCATCAGCCGGCGCAGCGACAGCGGGTATTCGATGAACTCGTACTTGAGGGGCACGTAGTCGGTATTCTCGATCGAAAAGGGCAGTTTGTACTCTCCCAGCTGGAAATTCAGCTGTTCGAAAGGCCGGTAGCGGATGTAGGCGTCGACGATTTTCGGGCCGCAGAACTCGATCTGCACCCGGTAGTCGAGTTTTTCGGCGATGTCGCCCGCAAGGTTCAGGCGCACGCGCTTGATGAAGAAGGTCGAGGAGGTTTCCGACCACTCGTAGCCGGTCTGCACGTAGCCCGAGATCCGGGGCAGGCGGGCTGCAATCTTATCCCAGGTCGAAGTCCTGGCTTTGAGCGCTTCGAGCTGGGCCGAAAGCTCGGCGACGGTGGGTTCGCCCGCTGCGGACGCGGGAGCCGGTTCCCCGGCGAATGCCCCGAACGGGAGCAGCGATAACAACAGCAGAAGAATCGGTTTCATAGGCGGCATCTCTTTTCCGGGTACAAAATTCGGAATTTCGCCGCTGCGGATCAATACGCGTAAATACCTAAAAAGCCGGACGAATCCGGCCTTTTTCCGTCAAAACGCCCTGCGACGGCGTTACCGCGGCATGGGGAACGAAAGCGTACGTGCGTCGAGGAATGCGTCGGGGAAAGGACTCCAGTTCCAGGCCTGACCGTTCGAGAGGTTGAAATGCTGACCCAGACGCAGCGTATTGTTGTCGATGACGGTGATGCGCGAGGGGAGGTTCTCCTTCTGGATCACCACCACCGAAGTCATCGACACCGTGGGTTTGGTCCTGACCGGGGCCATCGTCTTGTAGTCGGGTTTCCACGGCGACATGTGCGCCAGCGAATCGGGAAGCGTGAAGCCCGAAGTACGGGTCGAGTCGCGCCTGAAATCGAATTTCGGCTCCTGGGCCGAGGCGGCGAGCGCTACGGCGAGCGCTGCGGCCGCAAGCAACATCTTTCTCATAATCTTCTTCCCTTTTATCTTTAGAATTTAACGTTAAAACACCTCTTTTAGTATGCGCACCGACTGCACGGCGCTGATGGCGTCGAGGTGGTAGCCGAAATAGGCCAGCATGGCGTTGAGGAACTCCGACCGCCGGTCGCGGTTCAGCCCCACGTCGCCCAGACGCCGCACGTCACAGGAGAGCATCCGGTCGAGCAACGAGGCGCACTCCTGCGTCATCACTCCCGGGTGCGCAGGCCGCACGACGCTGTACAGTCCCTCGCGGATGTCGAACCACGCCCCCGGCGTATAGTCGTTGCCGGGGCGGAAACCCAGCAGACGGCTCAGGTTGGCCAGGAACCAGAGGTGGAAATTCGGCACCCCTTCGTCCATGGCGTCCAGCGCCTCGGCCGAACCCCACACGAAATCGAAAAGCGGCCGGTTCGGCTCGCTCTCCCGGACGAGGCGGTACAAAACCTCGGCCATAAACAGCGCCATGGTCGATTTCCGGACATCGAACGGAAGGCTTTGCAGCACGAACCCCGCGCGCACCTCCTTGAAGCGGTCCATCTGCTGCCGCGGGGATTCCAGCCCCTCGAACTCGACGGGGAACATCGGCTGGAACAGCGCCAGCTTCGAACCCCGGCCGCTGCGGCTGCGGACCCCCTGCACCATGTAGCTGCGGCGACCTCCGACATCGGTCAGCAGGTAGGCGACCATCGACGTGTCGCCGTATTTGAGCGTATGCAGCACGATGCCGCGGCCCTTGTAGGTTTTCAAATCACAGAATTAATCTCTTTTCCTGAACGCTTTCCGGATCGGACCGCTGTTCCCGCGGCGGAATGCCGCGTTTACAAGTCTGACCCACCCCTAAATCCCCGCCTCGGCGGGGACTTATCGCATGCGACCGGGATTACTTCTTCTTTTTAACACGTATCATCATCCAGCCCTCGCGGGTTTCGGCCGCGACGGTCTCCATGCCCTGTTCCGCAGCGGCTTGGGTGACGGCCGCAGTGTCCGCTTCGAGGAATCCGCTCATCACCAGGTCGCCGCCCGGGACCAGCGCCGCGGCATAGGCCGGCATGTCGGCCACGAGAACGTTGCGGTTGATATTGGCCAGAATGAAGTCGTAGCGCCGCCCGGCAATCCGCCCTACGTCGCCCAGCATCGGTTCGACCCGGTCCGCGACACCGTTCGCGGCGACATTTTCACGGCAGTTTTCGTCCGCCCAGTCGTCGATGTCCACAGCGTCGACGTGCGCCGCGCCGCATTTGGCGGCGACGATCGCCAGCACGCCCGTGCCGCTGCCCATGTCGAGTCCCGTGCGGCCCGCAACTCCGAGGCCGAGCACCGCGCGCGACATGAGCCACGTGGTGGCGTGATGACCCGTGCCGAACGACATCCGGGGCAGCACGACCGCTTCCATCTCCCCCGCAGGAGCCGGATCGTGGAACGGGGCGCGGATGCGCAGGCGGCCTTCGACGTCGACCGGCGGGAAATCGCTCTCCCAGGAGGCGTTCCAGTTTTGGGTCGGGATGACGGCATAACGCCCTTCGACCCCGCGGCGCGCCAGCAGGGCGTCGACATCGGTCTTGCAGCCGGAGAGCCGCACGGCCGGAATATAGGCTTTCAGCAGGCCGTCTTCGGTTTCGAAACTCTCGAACGGAAAATCGGCCAGTTCGGCGGTCAGGATTTCAGCCTGTTCGTCGTCGGAGACCGCGATATGGAGAACCGTATAATCCATATTATGTAAAATTTTCGTACCTTCGTTCGGACAAAGTTACAATAATCCCGGATTCAGCGGACCAAAAGATGGCAGAAAATACAAAAAAGTGGGACGAAACCGGCCGCCGTTACCGTAGCTATATAAAACTGGAGAAACGGCTCTCGGAAAACACCGTCGAATCGTACATGCGCGACTACATGCAGTTCGCGCACTTCATCCTGCGCCAGTGGGACGTCGCGCCCCACAAGGTCGAACCGCAGATGGTCGAACGCTACATGGCGTGGCTCTACGAGCGGGGACGCGAGAAGACCTCGCAGGCCCGGGCGTTGAGCGGCATCAAGAGTTTCTTCAACTTCCTGATGATCTCGGACAAGATCGAATCGTCGCCCGCGGAGTTCGTCCTGACGCCCAAATTCGGCCGCCAGCTGCCCGACGTGCTGACCACCGCCGAGATCGACCGCATCATCGCCGCCGTGGACACCTCGACCGTGAAGGGGCTGCGCGACTGCGCCATGCTCGAAGTGCTCTATTCGTGCGGACTGCGGGTCTCGGAACTCACGTCGCTGCGCATGCAGGACCTCTTTTTCGGCGAAGGGTACATCCGCGTGATCGGCAAAGGCGACAAACAGCGGATCGTGCCGGTCAGTTCAACGGCCCGCGACCGCATCCAGCGCTACCTCGAAGAGCGGCGGAGCGTCCGGACCGGTGAGGAGATCGTCTTCCTGAACAACCGCGGGGGACAGCTTACGCGGGTGATGGTCTTCACGGTCCTCAAGCAGGCCGCCCGTCGGGCCGGGATCGAAAAGCGCATCAGCCCCCACACCTTCCGCCACTCGTTCGCGACGCACCTGCTGGAAGGCGGCGCCTCGATCCGTCAGGTGCAGGAGATGCTGGGGCACGAAAGCATCCTCACGACCGAAATCTACACCCACCTCGACCGCGAGCACCTGCGGCGCACGGTCGAGGAGCATTTACCGATATAACCCCGGAAGTCGAAAAATCGGACCGCCGGCCGCCGCTCCCACGGTCTCCGGCCCTGTTCGCCCATCCGAACCCGCCCCGTTTCTCCTTCAGGGAGGAGGACGGCGTACGTTCGGCCCGGATACGGCAGCCTCACAACTTCCGGATCTGCGACTGCGGCGTGAGCCGCAGCGAGTCGTAGTCGAGTCCCGAGATGACGACCAGCGCCCCGCCGGGCGTCACGATTCGCGGCAGCAGTTCGGAAAGCGGCAATGCGGCGGCGCGCATGCCGTCGAACGCGGCGCGGTAGTCGGCCGGGAAATCCGGGACCAGCAGCCCCGCATAGAACTCCGTGGCGGCGAGACGGTCCGGATCGGGACAACACTCCGCAGAGAGCACGCGGCCGTCCGCCCCGAGTGTCAGGAGCGGATGCCGGACAAGGCCCTGCGGCGTCCACAACAGGTTAGAGGCTATCCTTCGGGATGGCCGCGGCGCGGAGGAAGTCATCGGCGAAAATCCGAATGTCGAGCTGCTGTTCGTAGAGTTTTTCGACGGCCGTGCGGGTCGGGGGAATGTACTCCACCTTGAGGTCGGTGACCGTCACCGAAGGCCGTTCGGGCCTGGCGTTGAAGGTCAGGAAGTCGATGCGCAGGCGGCGGTGCGTCGTGTCGGTCGTAAACCGGCGCGAGAAGCTCTCCTCGCGGTTGCGCCGCAGGGTCGTGGTGTAGACGTTGGTGCGCGAGCTGTCGCGCAGTTCGAGCCACACGGAGCCTTTCAGCCCCCGCTGGTTGCGGTCCAGCGAATCGACGAGGTATTTGAGCGAAAGGCTGTATTCGCCCGGCTCGACGTCGAGCGTAAAGCTCAAACGGGCCGTGTCGCGCAGCGACCCGACGCGGATGAGCGAATCGGCGAGCACCGTGCGCGTGAAGGTGCGGCGGGCGACGTTGTCGATCGTGTCGAGCACGGCGACCTCCTGGTTATAGATCTTACCCTCCCGTTCGAGCATCTCGATGGCCCGCTCGACCACGTCGCCCAGACGGGCGCTCTTGCGCTTCGAGAAGTTGCCGATGGTGTAGTGCACGTCGTCGGTCGTATAGCCGTAGCGGGCGAAGATCGGCTCGTAGATGCGCAGCGAGTCGGTCTTCACGCCCTCGCTGCCGATGTAGGCGTTGGTGAGGAACGCATCGTGGAAAATCTGCGCCAGCGTGTCGTCGGGGATGATCTTGTGGCGGGCGCAGGCGGACAGCAGCAGCACGAAGGCCGCGGAAGCCGCCATGCGGAGGAATCGTTTCATAATCGGTCGGTTTTAATCATACTGCGGACGGTGATGTTCGAAAGGAGGGCGGCCACGGCGGCGAACGACGCGGCGACGACCGCCAGATCAGTCGGTCGGAATTCGACGGGATAGCTCTTCGTGAGGAAGGTCTCGGCCGGAATCTCGATCAGCCCGAAATATTGCTGCGCGAGAGTCGCGGCAACACCCAGCGTCATGCCGGCGACAGCGCCCAGACCGCATATCAGAAACCCTTCGGTGCGGAACACGGCGCGGACGAGGCCCGTGTCGGCCCCCAGGGCGCGGAGCGTGGAGATGTCGTCCCGTTTTTCGACGATCAGCATGGCCAATGCCCCCACCACCGAGAACGAAGCGATGATGAGCACCAGCAGGGCGATGAAGAAGATGCCCCACTTCTCGTAGGTCATAATGCGGTAGAACGAAGCGCGCAGTTCGTCGCGTGTGCGGACGCGGAATCCGTCGCCCGCAGCCTCCGCAACGGCCTTGCGGACCGCCGCGGCATCGGCCCCGGGAGCGAGGCGCACGACGAGCGCCGAGGCGCGGCCCGGATAGCCGAACAGCTCCTGCGCCAGCCGCAGCGAGGCGAGCACGTAGGTGCGTTCGGTTTCGAGGTCGAGGGTATAGACGCCGCCCACGGGTTCCGTGCGGCGCGTGTAGTTTTCGAGCGGCAGCAGCGAGGAGAACGATCCCCGCCGCACGGCGTAGAGCGTGACGTCGGCATCGGCCAGCGAGCGGATGCCCAGCATCCACGCCATCGACTGTCCGACGACCAGCCGTTCCAGATCGCCCAGCCGCACGCGCCACTCCCCGGCGGAAACGGCATCGCCGAGCTGAAAGACAGCCCCGTAGGCGTCGTCGACACCCCGGATCGTGGCGGTGGCCTGACGCCCTCCGTGTTCGAGCAGGGCGCTCTGCTCCAGGGTGAACGACAGCGCGCCGACCCCCGGGATGCGTGCGAGGGCCGCGGTGTCGAGATCCCGCTGCGCAAAGGTCTGCCCCTGCCGCGGGGAGACGGTAAGATCGGCGTCGAAAGCCGAATACATCGACTTGACGAGCGATTCGAAACCGTTGAAGACCGACAGCAGGATGATCATGGCCGCAACGGGCATCGCCACGGCCGCGACGCTCAATCCCGAGATCAGGTTGACCACCGACCGGGACTGGGACGAAAAGAGGTAGCGACGGGCGAAGAGCTGCGGCAGCATGGCGGGCGACGGATTAGAGCGTAAATCCCGAAGCCCCCGCCTCGGCAGAGGTTCGGGGGCGGATCGGACTTGCAAATGCCGCCGCAGGCAGCGGGAACAACCGGCAGAAGCGCATAACTGTCAATCTTCTTTCAACGCCTGCTCTATATGCTCGATGTATTCGAGCGAATCGTCGAGCAGGAACTGGATTTCGGGGACGTTCTTCAGCTGGTTACGGAGCCGCTGGCCCAGGGCGCGGCGGATGAACCAGTTCTGGTGTTCGAGCCGCTTCATCACCTCGCCGCTCTGCTCAAAGGGGAAGATGCTGACGTAGATTTTGGCGTAGCTGAAATCGGGGGATATGCGTACGGCGGTGACCGTTACGAGCGAGCCGCGCACGATCGGGGCGCCCTCCTTCTGGAAGATTTCGGCAACGTCCTTCTGGATCTGCTTGGCGATTTTCTGCTGACGGGTAGTTTCCATAATTTGTGTTTTTTACAGCCCGAATTTGAAGACCTCGCGGTTCTTCTCCTTCTTGGGTCTTGGTTTCCAGGCCTCGAAGCCCTGTTTGTTGAAGCGGTAGTTCAACCCCACGGAGATCATAAGGTTGTCGAGCGGCGAACGCAGCGGAGTGGCCCAGAAGGGATTTTCCGCGCCGTCGCTGTTGTTGTCGTAGTATTTGTTGCGGTTGCGGACGATGTCCGAATAACCGAACGAGTAGCGCACCCGGAAATTCAGCTCGAAACGGCGGATCAGGAAAGCGATGCCGCCGCCGCCCGCCAGTCCGTAGCCCCAGCGGTTGTCGCGCGCGAGCTTGAAGGGATAGTCGCCTTTCCAGCCGGCGGAGCCGTTGGCCCGGGCCTGCTCGTTCTCGTAGGTGGACGAGATGTTGTAGGAGAAGGTCGCGGCCGCTTCGAGGTAGATGCGGACGTGGTTGCGCAGCATGTAGAAGTGCGGCTGCCAGACGATCGGCAGCACGACGGAATTGACATGCCGCGTATAGTAGAGATAATCCTTCTTCTCCTCGACCTGCGAAGCGTTGGTCGCAAACGAAAAGCCCTGCTGCTGGAACTCCAGATCAATGCCGAAGCCCCCCACGAAGCGTTGCTTGCCGTAGTAGCGCCACGAAAGGCCCCCGCTGTAAAGTCCCCAGATCGCCCGCATCTCCTGCTGGGGCTGGAAGCGGCCGTTGCCCATGCCGTAGCCCACCGTGAAGCCGAGCGTATGCTGCGCCGAAGCCCCCTGCCATGCGGCGAGGGCCGCAAGGGCGAAGAGCGCCGTCCGGATATGTCGTTGCATCGTCATCTTATCTGAAATTATTGAACATCCCGCCCGCAGCGTTGAAGTTGCTGTTATTGTCGTTCTGCTGCCGGTTGCGGTCCTGATCGCGCTTCGGACCCTCCTTGGCCCGTTTCTCCGCCTCGCGGCGCAGACGCTGCGACTCGCGTTCGTCCAGCAGGCGCGAGAGCGACTGCATCGTGACCGGCGCGAAGATCCGGTTCATGTCCATCGAGAATTCGATCTCCCAGTTGGTCTTCGTGGCGAAGGTGTCCTCGCCCTGGTCGTTGGCGTAGATCTCGGCCCGCTCGGGCTGGAGACGTTCGACCACATTGCCCGAATCCCACTTGCCGTTGCCGTTGCGGTCCTCGATGACGCGGAACTTGATCTCGCCGGCGGGAACGTAATTGAACCGGATGTCGCCGGTCGTCACGTCCCGCTTCTCCTGCTTGAGCGCGTTGCTGCCGTCGAGCAGCTGGACGATATACTTCGTGCCGTCGTCGCGGCCCCTGACGTGGATGAGCACCGTGGCGAATTTCTCGGGGTCGAGAACCGTGTACTTCCCGATGATCGAGTCGTTGGAGAGGCCCGCAACGTCGGTAATGGCGCCCTCGGGGATGGTCAGCGTATACTGTCCGCCCAGCTTCCACGGGGCGCGGACCTGCCAGCGGCGCAGCATCCCCGTATCGCGCACCATGCGCACCGGAATATCCTCGATCGAGTTATCCTCGAGCAGGCGCGTCAGCAGCAGTTCAGCCGAATCGAGCTTCACGAGCGGATAGTCGAAATCGACCGTCAGGTGATTCTCGGGGTTGATCTCGCCCGAAGTGGGCATCTTGAAGGCGAAGGGGTTCTCCTTCTTGGGTTCCTCCCACTCCTCGCCCGCGGCCTCGGCCTTGCGGCGTTCGCGTTCGAGTTTCTCGCGTTCGCGCTCCTGCTCCTTGGTCTCGATCAGACGCCAGGCGAGCTTCAGCGGCTCGGTGACCTCCTGCAACTGGTTGACGGTGTCGTGTTTGAAATAGGTGATCTCGCCCTTGATCGTATCGGGAAGCGACGACGAGGGGACGTTGAACCACAGGGCGATCGTATCTCGGCCCACGGTCTGCGGATCGACGATCACCCGGTCGGCCGGAATGCTGTCGAAACGGAGCCGGGTGATCTTCGGACGCGCCGCGGCGAAGTAGAGCATCGCCTTGTGCTGCAACGGCCGCTCGGTCTGCGAAAGCACCTGGCGGCGGAACGCCTTGTCGGTGAACATGCGGAAATAGAGCTGCGGTTCGGCGGTCACGTACCGGCGGATCGAGTCGTACCACATGCCGAAATCGGGCATCTCGGCAGGGTTGTAGGTCCCTTCGAGGAAACCCACCTGGTCGCTACCCGGCTCGTACATCTGATTGTCGTTCTTATCCTGAACGGCATAGACGCGGTAGGGGATCGGCTTGAGGTTCTGGGCGATGAAGATGCCGTTGTTCTCGGCACGGGCGATGGCCGCGGGTTTGTACTTGAAGATCGTGGAGTCGTATCCGGCGACCTGCTCGACCGAGTCGGCCGGGAAGAACCAGATGAAGCTCTTCGACACGGAGTCGGCCTTGTAACTGTCGGCCGTATAGCCCGAAAGGACCATCGAGTCGATCTCGGGACCCGTCGAGAAGACGTAGCGCATCGAATAGAGCGGGTTGCCCTCGTTGTTGTCGCGGATGGCGCTGCCGAAATTGAGCGCATAGGTCGTATTCGGGGCCAGCGTGTCGCGCAGCTGCACGACGATGCCCCGGCCGCGCAGGGTGATGAGCGGCTTTTTCTTCATCGCCGGCGAGGTGAAGAACTCCTTCTGCTGGTCCTTGAGCTGCACGAACTCATCGAACTCGATGTAGATCTTCCCGTGGCCGACGGTCGGCCGGCCGGTCGCGAAGTTGTCGGGCGTCATGTTCACGATGACGGGGGGCAGCGAGTCGCGGGGACCTCCCGTGGGGGTCATCATGCTCGCACAGCGGCTCATAAGGGCCGAAGCGAAGAGCAGCGCCACCGCAAGGCGCAGCACGTTAAGCATATGTCGCGGAGTGTTCATCGGCGTCGGGATTGTGTTTGGGGTTTCGTTTCAGGCGCGCGCGACGCATCGACGAAGCGCCAGCCGTCCTCGACGTAAATCCACGTCGCACGCCACGGACGGAAGACCACCGGCAGGGTCACGGTCTCGCCTTCGAAGTCGACCACCTGTTTCGAGTAGGCGTAGAGGCGGTTGGTGCGGTCGACCACGACCACCATCAGGGTCGAGGAGCTGACCTCCATCTTGTAAAGTCCGGTCTCCTTGTCCTCGTAGGCCGAGAACGGCGTGGCGGGCGGGGTGACGCCGGCGGTTTTCGCCGTGAGCTTGCCCGACACGGCATCGTCGTACGAGGCGATGTAGAACGCCGTGGTGTCGGCGGCATAGGCATACGCCTTCACGTTGGCGATCTCCGAGGTCTCGCCGCCCTCGGCAAGCTGGACCGAGGGGTCGATCAGGCAGTCGAGGTAGACGGGAGGCGCATAGAACTCGTTGTAGAAACTCCAGTTGCCCTCCTTGTAGGAAAAACCCTTCCAGGGTTTGAAAATCAGCGACACGTAGAGGTTGGGAAGGTTCACGTCCAATTCCTGCTGCGTATAGGCATAGACCCTGTTTACCGGGTCGACAGCCACGACCATCTGCGTCTCGGCCGAAAGCGGCATCTGCACCCAGCCCACGGTCCCCTCCCGCACGCAGGGTTCAGCCGCGGCGACCGGGGAGGCGATCCGGTCCGAAAGGTCGTCCTTCCGCGCAATGACGCCGTTGAGCGCATCCTCGTAGGAAGCCACGGTGTAAAAGGCCGTATCGGCGTCGAAAGCATAAGCCTTCAGCCCCTCGAACGGCTCGACAGGATCGACCGTCTGCGCCTGCGCAAGGGGTTTGAGGACGTAGTTCGTCTTGTACGACACGTCCTTGAAACACCCCGCGAGCAGCGCGGCGGCGGCCAGAAGCGGTAATATTCGTTTTGCCTTCATACCCGTTCTATTTGTTTCGGAGCGCGTCGAGCATCTCGCCGACGGTAGCTCCCGTCACGGGATGCCGCCGCTGGCGCATGATCTCGCAAAGCGGCACCAGCGCGAATTCCCGCTCGGCGAGCAGCGGATGGGGAACCGTGAGGCGTTCGTCGCCGATCACCTCGTCGTCGTAGAAAATGATGTCGATGTCGATCGGCCGCGAGCAGTAGACGGCTCCGGAAGAGGCCTTCTCGACCGCCTCGGCGGCGCGGTTGCGGCCCAGTTCCCGCTCGATCCGCTGGCAGGCGTCGAGCACCTCGTGCGGCGTGAGGTCGGTGGAGACCTCCAGCGCCTGGTTCGAAAAACGCTCCGCGGCCGGGAATCCCCACGGCTCGCTTTCATAACGGTGAGAGCAGCGCAGCACGGCCCCCACACGGGAGTTGACAAGCTGCTGCGCCGTTTGCAGGGTCCGTTTCACATCGCCCTGATTACCGCCTAAAAGAAGTGCCACACGTGCCATAAATCACAAATGTTTTATCATCTTGCTCACCGAGAGGGCAAAATGGGTGAATACGATCGTCGGATTGCCGTTCTGCGCAATCTGCGCGGCGGCGCTCTCGATCTCGGCGATCAGCGGCTCGATATTCCGCGGGCCGACGAAAGGGGCGAATTTCGAACAGAAAGCCAGCTCCTCGCCCCAGAGATAGCTGACCTCGCGGATACCGGCATGGAGCATGAAGCTCTCGCGCAAAAGCCGCGCCGCATCGCGCAGAAACGCCCGCTGCTGCTCGCGGGTGAGCTGCGCGGCATCTTCGGCCCAGGCGACCAGTTCGAGGTGCCGGTCATTGTAGCTCAAACGCATGAGGCTGCAAAAAAGGTCGAAATGCTCCTTGCGCATCGCATCGCTCTCGCCCGCCACCAGATGGCCCAGTTCCAGCAAATCGCCGCCTGCCAGGCGCGCCATGTTGCGGGCTTGCAGCGGATCGGCCACGCCCCGCTGCTGCGCCACCCGCTCCAGCACGTCGGGCGCGATGCGCGGCACGCAGACCTCCTGCGTACGCGAAACGATCGTCGGCAGCAGGCGGTCGGGATGTTCGCAGACCAGGATGAAAAGCGTGCGGTCCCACGGCTCCTCCAGAATCTTGAGGATCTTGTTCGCGGCCTCCTCGTTCATCGCCTCCGGAAGCCAGATCAGCATGGTCTTATAGTCGGCCTCGAAACTCTTGAACGACAGTTTGCGGATGATCTCGTCGGCCTCGCGGGCCGCGATCATGCCTTTGAGCGTCTTGCCCAGGTCGAGACGGTCGTACCAGTCCTGCGGCGAGAAGTAGCCCCCGCGCTCGGCGAACAGCGCGCGGAACTGCGGCAGGAACTCGTCGCTGCGCATCACCTCTCCCGACTTCTTGCCCTGTTTGTTGACCGGGAAAACCAAATGCAGGTCGGGGTGCGCCAGCGCCGCGATCTGTCGGCAGTCGGGGCATTCGCCGCACGAGTCGCCGCCCGAGCGGTGGCGGCAGCAGAGATACTGGACATAGGCCACGGCCACGGCCAGCGCCCCGGAACCCGCCGTACCCGTGAAGAGCTGGGCATGGCTCACGCGACCGGCATCGACCGACTGCGTCAGATGCCGTTTCAAATCCTCCTGTCCTGTAATGTCCGCAAAACGCATTTTACTCCTTATTTTTCATCCGCCGGAAGGTCTGCACCCCGGCAATCGTCAGCAAACCCGCGAAAACCACCGCGAGGATCACGGTCCGCGCCGTGCCGCGCTCCAGCTGGAGCGCCCCGGCCCCGCAGAGGAAAAGCGCGAAACTGGCGCCCATCACGGCGATTTTTCCGGTCGTCTTCTTCATGTTCAGTCTATTTTCGAACCGCTTCGGCCCGGATGATCCGCACGTCCTCCAGCGGCCGGCCGACCGAATCGGTCGCCACGCCCTGAATGGCCTCCACGATCTCAAGCCCCTCGGTCACACGGCCGAAAACGGTGTACTGTCCGTCGAGGAACGGCGTGCCGCCGGTGGTTTCATAGATCGTCCGCAGGGAATCGGGGATCACGATCTCCCCGTTCGTCGCAGCGGTCACGCTCTGCTGAATCCGGTCGAGCGTCGCGCCGTCGAAGGGCTTGCCCCAGACGATGTAGAACTGGCTGCCGGAGGATTTCCGTTCGGGGTTCACCTCGTCGGAAGTCCGGGCCGCGGCCAGCGCGCCGCGCGTATGCGCCAGCGCCGGATAGACGATCTCGGCGGGAATCAGGTAGCCCGCATCGGACTCGCCCAGCATCGTGCCCGCCGGGGCGCGGCGCGAGGCGGGATCGCCCGCCTGGATCATAAAATCGGCGATCACACGGTGGAACAGCACCGAATCGAAAAACCCTTCGCGGGTCAGTTTCAGGAAATTGTCCCGGTGAAGGGGCGTCCGCCCGTCGAGTTCGATGCGAATGTCGCCCGCCGTGGTATGCAGCAACACCTCGGCCGGGCCTTCCGGACGGGATTGGCCGCAGGCGGCGAGGAGCAGGAGGGCCGAAGCCGCGGCTGCGATTCTGGGGAAAAGTCGTCTCTGCATACTCCGATTCACTTTTTACCTGTGCAGGAATGCGCGCAGCATCGCCCCCAGGTCGATCCGCTCGCGGCGGACGAGGTAGGCGGCATACAACGCAAAGAGCACTATATTAAACGCATAGCTTACAAACATATTGTCCGCAGAGGCGGTCAAAGCCTCGCAAACGGCGAAAACCGCGAGCGCCGCGGCGACGTATTCGCCGATGCGCCGCCAGTCGTAGGGCGTCGGGTAATAGCGGCGGTTGAGCCACCAGCTGACGGCGACCATCACCGTTTCGCTCGCCAGGCGCGCCCACGCAGCCCCGTAGTAGCCCCACAGCGGGATGAGCCAGAACCCGAAAGCGACGATGGCGACCAGTCCCGCACCCGTGACGACGATGGCCAGCGAAGTGCGCTCCTCGCGCTTGTACCAGAACGAAAGGTTGAGCCACACGCCCGTCAGTACGTTGGCCCCGAGCACCACCGGAAGGATGAAGATACCCTCGCGGAAACTGCGCCCCACGATCAGCGCAAACACGTCGCGGAACAGCGCGATGCCGAGGAAAATCAGCATCGAGGCCATGACGTAGTATTTCAGCGCCGCGGCGTTCATCGCCACGAAGTCCGATTTCCTGAAGTTCGAGAGGAAGAACGGCTCGGCGGCCAGGCGGTACATCTGGTAGAAGAGCATCATCACCACGGCGATCTTCGTGATGGCCCCGTAGATGCCCAGCTGGGCCATGGCCCCCTCGGGAACGAGGTACTTGATCAGCTGCCGGTCGATGAACTCGTTGGCCGTACCGGCAAGCCCGCCCACCAGCAGCGGCAGCGAGTAGGCGAAGATCGCGGCGAGCAGCGCCCAGCTGATCTTCGGAACGGTGCGGTCGGCGGTCCCGAGGATCGCCAGCCACGTCACGACGCTGGCGATCAGGTTGGCGACGAAGACCCATCCCACGCCGAAGTCGGTGGCGAACAGCCCGGCGGCGCCGAACCCGAAGGCCAGCGCCACGTTCAGAACGACGTTCATGGCTTTCAGCCCCACGAACGTCATGGCCCGGCCCTGTTCACGCAGCCGCGAGAAGGGGATGCAGGCCCAGACGTCGAAAAGGATGATCAGGCCGACCCAGACGACGTATTCGGGATGCGCGACATACGCCTCGCCCATCATGCGGGCGATGCCGTCGCGGAAAAAGGCCGTCGCCAGGAAGAACACCGCCGCGGCGAGCGACGTGACGCCCCACGTCGTGGCGAAAAGCCGCCGCTTGGCCGCCTTCACATCGCCGCCCGCCTCCTCGGCCTTGGCCGAAAAACGGAAATAGCTCGACTCCATGCCCATCGTCAGCAGCGTGAGCGCCAGCGGGATAAGGGCGTAGATGTCGGTGACGACGCCGTAGGTCTCCTGCCCGAACACACGGGTGTAGTAAGGCGTGAGCAGGTAGCTCAGGAACCTTACGACGATGGTGCTGATGCCGTAGACGGCAGTTTGTTTGGCCAGTTTTTCGAGCATGACGGAGGCTTATAGCCCGGCAAAGATACAAATTTTAGCCGGAAACCCCGCATTGTTTCCCCTTCTTTCAGAGAAAGAAGGGAAAGGCGGCCGCGCCTTTTCGTCGGCCGGGAAGGGAACCGCGTCTCTTCCGGAACGCCTTACCGCGACGCCGCGAGCGACGAGGGCGTGACGCCCTGCGAGTCGCGCGCCCAGTCGCCGCGGGCGCGGAGCACCTGCTCGACGATGTCGCGGACGGCCCCTTCGCCGCCCCGGAACTCCGAGACGTAACGCGACGCCTCGATCACCTCCGCCGCCGCGTCCGCCGGGCAGACCGGAAGGCCCACTTCGCGCATGCAATCCAGATCGGGGATGTCGTCGCCCATGTAGATCACGTTGGCCGGATCGAGCCCCTGGCCCGCCATGTATTCGCGGATGGCCGTGATCTTGTCCATGCAGTCGACGTAGAAATGGTCGATACCGAGCATCCGAAGGCGGTTTTCGAGCGTCCGGCCCCGGCCGCCGGTGATGATGCAGACCTTGTAGCCGATCTTGATCGCGTAGGCCAGCGCATAGCCGTCCTTGGCGTTGTAGCGGCGGATGAAGTCGCCGTCGGGCGTGGGGATGATGCCACCGTCGGTCATCACGCCGTCGACGTCGAAGACGAAGGCTTCGCAGCGCGCTATATCTTCTTTGAAGTTTCCCATATGCTTTGACTTATCGTTGAGTAGATGTTTTTCAGCCGGAGGTCGAAGGCCAGCAGGTCGCCGTGGCGGGCCTTCGTGGCGAAATCGTTGCGCACGGCGGGTCCCGTCTGCACGTCGAGCGGCGAACGGGCGTCGCAGGCCTTGGCCGCGGTTTCGGCGATCAGCGGTTTCAGCACGTCGAAATCCAGCCCCGCACCGCGGACGATACGTTCGCCCACGGCATACATGTGATTGGCGAAGTTGCAGGCGAAAACCGCCGCGAGATGCACCTTGCAGCGCTGTGCCGAGTCGGCCCAGATGACCGTCCCGGAGAGTTTCCGGGCGAACGCCTCCAGCTCCGGACGCAGTTCGGGCGACGACGCTTCGAGAAACACGGGGATCACGGAAAAGTCCGCTTCGCGCCCTCTGGTGAAGGTCTGCATCGGATAGAAAACGGCACGCCGGGCGAATCGTTCGGGGATGGCCGTGACCGGCACGCTTCCGGCCGTGTGGGCCACCGCAGCCTCTTCGGGAATCGGGAGCGTTGCGGCCACCTCCGCCACGGCGCGATCGCTGACGGCGATCAGGTAGATGTCAGCATCCTTGCGGAGCATTTCGGGGCGCGTCTCCCAGCCGGTCGCGGCCAGCTCCGCGACGATGCGCGCCCGCTCGGCGTTGCGGGCGAAAATCTGCACGAGTTCCAGTTCGCTCTTGGCGACGGCGCGGGCCAGCGCTTCCGCGAGGTTCCCGCTGCCGATGATGACGGTTTTTTTCAATTCAGAATTCATAATTACAGCAGGTCGGTCAGCCGCACGTTGTCCTGCGACCGGCGGGCCGACTCTTTGAGCGTCTCCAGTTCGCGGTCGATGCGCGCCAGTTCGGGCGTCTGCCCGAGGTCGAAAGTGGTCTGTCCCGACCGTTCGACCGCCTCCAGCACGCCGTAGACGGTCATCGACGCGATGTCGTGCGCCGGAGTGAAGGCCGTTTCCCGCTCGCCGTCGCCGCTGCGCACGGCGATCAGCTGCCCGGCCTGCACGAGCTGGAACAGCACGTCGTTGACGATGCGCGTGGGCAGGTCGAGGCGTTCGCGGATCTCGTCCGCAGGCAGCGCCCCGCCCCGGTCGCGGAAATTCCGCACGACGGTGAGCATCACCGCGAGCAGCACCTTGCGCCGCTGGTCGTAGCTGATCAGGAGCGATTCGCGCTCCTCGCCGAAACGCGCGATATTCTGATAGGCGAACGACAGCTCGCCGCCGAAAAGGAGTATCTCCCACGAGGTCTGCATCCAGATCAGCAGCAGCGGCAGGGCCGCGAAACTGCCGTAGATGGCGTTGTACGAGGTCATCCACCGCTGCACGTAGACGTAGCCCCACTGGAAGAGCAGGAAAATCGTCCCGGCGACGATGCCGGCCATCAGGGCGCTGCCGAAACGCACTCTGGCGTTGGGTATGACGATGTAGAGGAAGGTGAACATCACCCAGATGACGATCATCGAGGCAAGGTGCGACAGCAGGTTGAAATACCAGCTGTCGTCGAATCCGAGCAGCTGCTCGGCATAGTTGCCCACGGCGTTGGCCACGATCCAGAGGATCGGCACGATCATCACCACGGCGATGTAGTCGGTCCACTGGCGGGTGATGCTGCGCTCGACCTTGACCTCCCAGATGTTGTTGAAGGCGCTTTCGATCGACCCGAAGACCCGGATCACGGCCCAGAAAAGCATGACCAGCGCCACGGCGGCCACCACGCCGCCCTGCGTGCGTGCCAGGGCGTTTTCGGCGAAGTTGACGATGTAGTCGACAATGTCGGGGTTTCGGGGGAAGAGACCGTAGAGGTTTTCGATCAGTCCGTCGGCCAGCCCGAATCCTTTCACCACGGCGAATACCACCGCGAGAATCGGCACCAGCGACATCAGCGTGTAGAACGTGAGCGCCGCCGAACGGACGATGGTTCCGTGTTCGAGCAGGCCGCGGGCCGTGTAGAACAGCAGGCGGTATTGCTGCACGAGCCACCGCACGACGGGGTTGCGCCATTCGGTGACGTCGCGCCGGAAAATCGTGTCGGTGAAGTATGTCAGAAAATCGCTGAATTTCATAAGTCGCAGCCTGGCAATCAGGCAAATGTAGCTATTTTAAACGGATAACCCAAAAATCGTTCCCGATTTTCGTGAAGGCCAGCCGCAGGCCGGCCCCGGCGTGCAGGCCCAGGCGGCGCATCAACTCCTCGGCGGCGAGCGGGAAATCACGCTTGAGCACCTCCGCCCCGCGGCCTTTCAGTTCGCGCTTGAGCCGTTTGGGATCGTAGGGTTCGATGCTTTCGACGGCGAAGGTCCGTCCCAGCACGCCTTCCGGCTCCTCCACGGCGAACCCGTAGCCGTTGTCGCTCCAGATGTCGGCTTTTCCCGCAAGGTGAATCCGCGCGAGACGGGCCTTCTGCAACGACACGTCGGGGATCACCAGATAGCCGTAACGCTCCGGGTCGAAACGGCCCGGAGGGGGTGCGGTCTCGCCCGGAGCGGCCGAAAAACTCCCGCGCCCGAGAGCCGTGGCGGTGACGAGCGGTCCCGTGCCGTCGTCATAGACCACGACCTCCTTGCATTCGTCGCCGAGCGAGAGCACCTCCACGCGGCTGTCGGGAAAGAGCCGGAGGGCCTCGCCGACGTCGAACAGCGGGGAGTTCTTGACGCACAGACGCCCCGAAACCTGCTTCAGACGCGGCTTCAGGGCGACGATGTCGGGCGAACAATCCTCCAGCCGCACCAGTTTGCGGCCCTTGTCCGAACGGCGGTCGGGATCGGCGTAAATCCAGTCGAAACGCAGGCCGTCGCGTCGGAGATACTCCTCGGCGGAGGCATTCACTACGTCGACATTCGCGACGCCCATTCTGGAAAAATTCTCCGCGGCCACGCGGGCCAGCATTTCATTGCGTTCGAGCGTCACCACACGGCGGAAGCGGCGGCTCAAAAAAAGGGCGTCGGCACCCAGCCCGCAGGTGAGGTCCAGCACCGTGTCGCCTTCGAGGAGTTTGTGGGCGGCGCACGCCTCACTCGACGCCTGCTCGAAGGCCAGCGGCGGCAGGATGCACTGCGCCGCGGCATACGAAGGGAGTTTCTGCGCGGCCCGCGCGAGGTACTTGACCTGCGTGGCCACGAGCCGGGCGTGGGGGACGGTGCGGTCCAGAGCCACCTCCAGCGGGTCGCGGCCCCGTGCGGCGGCGACGGCGCGCCGCACTTCGTCCGTGAGCAGGAGGGAGTATTCTTCGGGGGTAATCACGTCCGCAAAGGTACGTTTTTTTTCGGTTCGCCGCTCCACGCCGCAAGGGTCGCAAGCGCAAAAACGGCATAGACCGCCGCCGTCGGCCATCCGCCGAGGGTGTAATCGGCCGCACCTCCGGGCAGCGAGGCGGTCAGCCGGGCCAGCGCGCTGATCCCTTCGGCGGCGCTCCCCGTGACGAACCCGAACGCCGGGGCGAGGAATCCGACGGGTGCGAGCATCCACAATGCGCCGCCGAACACCACGACCCCGGCCAGCGCGATGGCCAGCGGATTGACCGCCAGTCCGGCCAGCGGCACGACGCCGAACGTGTGCGAAACGAGCGGCGCAGTGGCGGCAGTCGCCACGAACCCGATCAGATAGGCGTCGACGACGACGTTCACGCCCTTCCACCGGGTCCGGCAGCGGCGGCAGAGCGGCACGCCCCAGGCGAGGATGGCCGCCACGGCGACGAACGACAGCTGAAAACTGATGTCGCCCAGCCAGTTGGGATCCCAGACCAGCATCCCGAATCCCGCCGCGGCCAGGGCGTTCAGCCCAACGTATTCCGACGCCGAGGCCAGCGCCGCCTGCAGGACCGTGCACATCGCCGCGGCCCGGACGGCGCTGGGCGGAAACCCCGCCGCCGCGACGAAAAGCCACACGGCAACGGCCGCCAGCAGATTTTTCAGCAGGTGTCCCCGCCTGAAAAGCGGCAGCCACCACAGCGCGAGATTGACCAGCGCGAAAACGATCCCCGTGTGGAGTCCCGATACGGCCAGCAGGTGCGACAACCCGCTCCGGGAGTACGCCGTGCGGAGTTCGGGCGTGACGCCGCGCCGCTCGCCCGCCGCCATGGCCTCGACGACGGCCGCAGCCCCGGCGCTCATCGGCAGCCGGGAGAGCCTTTCGACCGCCCTGCGGTGCAGGCCCGCATGCCGGTCCGGAAGCCGTTCGAGAAGCGTCCGCTCCGCAATCCACAGGGTTCCGGCGTAGCCCCGCCGCGCCATCAGGCGGCGATAGCTTTCCGCACCGCCGCGAAACGGCCGCACCGCGCCCCGGCAGCGGATGCGCTCCCCGGCATGCAACCCCGCAAGCGAATCGGCGTATAGCCGGATACGGGCGTCCGAAGCGTGCCAGCGTCCGTCGGCCGGATCGCGCCATGCCGCCACCGACGCATCGGCGACGGCATAACGGCCCCGGTCGGCCGGAAACCCCTCGACCGTGACCTCATAGACCGTGTGCACGCCCCGCGGCACGGTGGCCCGGGGCGCACGGAACTGCGCCGCGGCGAACCCCGCCGTGAGGATCATTGCGACCGTGGCGGCCGACGAGCGCAGCGACAGGGCCAGCACGCCCGTCACGACGAAAGCCCCTGCGAGAAACCACAGGGGCAGTTCGTAGCGGCCCGCCAGCACGATTCCCGCGGCGAAAAACACGAGAATCTTGAGCATCGGCATACGGTCGAGCCGGTCGGGCAGGCGGGAAATCTTCATCCGGACAGTCTATTGAGCCGTAAAGATAGCAAAATCAGTCGGAAAACAGCGCCCAGCCGCGCTCGATTTCGCCGCGGTCCGCCGCCGTGCCGTTTTCCACGCGCGAGATGGCGGCGGCCAGGGGGATCATCGTCGCCGGGTCGAGCGTGTCGAGCGGCTCGTCGGGGTCGATGCCCGTGTCGGCGGCCACGGCGCGGATGTAGGCTTCGGTGTGATTCTCCACGGGCGGCGCCCAGCGGGAGATCATCCCGCGGACGGTCCGCAGGCCGTGACGGACCCGGTAAGTATGCAACAGCACGAAGACGGCCCGGTAGCCCCAGGCCAGCGACTCGAACTGCTTGAAGGCCGGGTCCCGGGAGGGCTGCACTTCGCCCTTGTAACGCACCTTCGACTGCCGGATGTTCCCCGGATTGCAATTCGACAAACCCCTACTCATCGCCTGCCTCCTTCCGGATGCGGCGGTGCACGTAGCGGCGCAGCCAGCGGAACAGCGGAGCGTCGGAGAGCTGCGCGGCGTTTTCGAGAAACGACCACAGCTCCACGCCGCAGGTGAACCCCGTAAGAAGCCGCGCGAGGTTCAGCCGCATGAAATCCAGCACGCAGCTGTCGATCAGCCACGCCATCGAGATCGCCGTGAGCGCGAGGGCGAGCTTGAGCACCGTGCGCCACGCCTTGCAGCTCTCGAAATACCATGCGCGCCCTTCGCGGAGGGCCGCAGCGCGGTCGGCCGCCACTCCCGAGAGGAAATCGACGCCGATGAAGACGACGGTCGTGGCCGCCAGCGGCCCGATCGGTGCGAACAGCGCGGCGATCCCCGCCGCCACGCCGCTAACGAATCTGAACAAAGCCTCCATCGGTCGTACAGCGGTTGAAGATGTCGTTCTCGGGATCGTATTCCGGGAATTCATCCCGGTGTGCGCGAAGGTGCTCCGCAGCGCGGTGCAGCAGCATGCGGGCCTGGGCCAGCAGGGCGCGCCGCAGGTGTCGGCGGGCCGTGTCTCCGGCCGGCTGGGCATAGGCGGATTTCGGAGCCGTCGTGCCGCACTGCCCGGTGCGGACGTCGAGCCGCGGCTGGAGGACGGCGCGCGTGAAGAGGGCTGCCGGGGAGGCGAGGTATTCGGTCCGGAAGTCGGGATAGGAGCCAGCGAGGAGCTTTTCGTAGAGCGCCCGTCCCACGACGGGGACGATGTGGCGCTGTTCGGCTCCGGCAATGTCGGCTTCGGCAATGATCTCCGGCGGCAGGTATTCCCCTTCGCCGAAGGCGAGTTTCAGCACCTGGAGGGGTGTGACTAACGTATTCATAAGGTGGAAGGTTAAAAGTGAAAAGTTGAAAGTTTGCCGATGTCACGTGATGAGAATCCCGCTCGGCAAAAAGCGTAAAGCGGTTTGAAACCGCTTTTAGGGGCGACGGCAGGATACTGCGATCCCGTTCTGTGCAAGCACCCATAAAACAGGCGTCTCACGCCTGCGCCGCCTTTGGCGGCGAAAGATCCCGGCCCGATGCCGGAGCCGTGAAACGAAGGCCCGGCTAAAAGTGGCAAGAAACGGGGCCGGTTTGCTTGCAAACCCGCGAATAGGCGCCCGTTTCGAACGTTAGACGGGACGAAGTAGGCGAAGGCATCTGCCGGGGAGTTTTTGGGTACCTTTTTGCGGAAAAAAGGTACAAAACTCCCGCGACATCGTCGCGGCTTTCTCTGTACTTTTGATGGCAAAAGTACAACAAATCCTCAAAACGGGCAAATAAGCGTAGTGGTATTGACAATCAGGCTGTTTTTCGTTTCAGTTCGCCCTGTAGAAGCTTTCGAATGGCCAGCCGGCGGCATCGTCGAACGAGGGTTAGGTTTCCAAAACGTTACCTTGTTCGGGAATGCCTCTCATTTCATAAAACGGTGATTTTCCGTCTATTGCATTTTTGTTCATCTTGATCGGAGACTCTGCTGAAATTAGTTTTGTACCCCTCAAAAAGCAGAGTTTATGCGCAGCACGTTCAAGGTTCTGTTCTACCTGAAAAGGAACAAGGAAAAAACACAGTCGGTGGTTCCCCTCATGGGCCGCATCACAGTCAACGGTACTATTTCGCAGTTCAGTGCGAAGCTCTCGGTTCCGGAGCGTTTGTGGGAAGTCCGCGGGGGCCGCGCCAAGGGCCGGAGTCTCGAATCCGACCGCATCAACCGCCATCTGGACGAGATCCGCTCGCAGCTCGACCGTCATTATCGGGATATCCGCGACCGGGAAAGCTATGTGACGGCCGAGAAGGTGAAGAACGCCTGGCTGGGATTCGGGAAGCGTTACCGCACCCTGCTGTCCACTTTCCGCAGCTTCACGGACGACCTGCACGGGCGTATCGGCGTCGACCGCTCGAAAAACACATGGTACCGCTATCTTGCGACGATGAAACACCTGCAGGCGTTCCTTACGGCGAAATACCGTGTGAGCGACATCGCCCTTGCCGAACTGGAACAGTCCTTCATTGAACAGTTCCATGTCTATCTGAAAACGGAACGGGCGCTTAAACTCACGAGCATCTGCCGTTATCTGGACTGCCTGATCAATGTGGTCAAAGTCTCCTTCAACGACGGAATCATGCCCCGCAATCCGTTCGCCTCGTACCGTTACAACGAACCCACGCCGGAGCGTGCTTTCCTGAACGAGGAAGAGATCCTCACGCTTCAGCATGCCGCGCTCCGCACGAAGAAACAACGTATGATCCGCGACCTGTTCCTCTTCTCCTGTTTTACGGGCATCTGCTACGCGGATCTGAAAACCCTTGCATGGAAACAGCTCGAACAGGATACGCACGGCGACTGGTGGGTCACAGGCAACCGCTGCAAGACGGACACACGGTACGTGGTCAAACTGCTGCCTGCTGCCTTGTCCATTCTGGAACGTTACCGGGACGGCACGGATTATGTCTTTTCTTTTATGCCGCATCTGAATACGGTCGACCGTTCCCTGAAACGGATCGCTGCCTTGTGCGGCATCGAAAAGAAGCTGACCTTTCATGTCGGACGCCATACCTATGCCACGACGATCTGCCTGATGAACGGCGTGTCGCTGGAAACGCTCTCGAAGATGCTGGGGCATAAACGCATCACCACGACGCAGACCTATGCGAAGGTTACCCAGCCGATGATCGACCGTGAGGTGGAGATGCTCAAAATAAAGTTGGCGGATAAATTCATGGCTGTATAAAAATAGCGGACAGTTGGGAAAAACGATAAGGAGCCATGTGAGAACAGCATATATCGTCTCACCCTTAAAAGCAAAAAAGTCTGATATATCCCTGTAATCTCTTTCCGCCGGCAGGAAATATATCGCCGGAGATGAAAATACGCAAGGCCATGCGAATCGCCCGAAGGGCGAGCCTTGCGTATTTCCATCTTCGGCGTTTTGCTGGACGCTACCGTCGGAAAAGGCGGCTTTCTGCGCCCCGGAGGCTACCCAACGGGCTATTGACTCTACGACACGCATATCAGAAACCCAAAGTAATCGGTCATTGCATTGCCTGTTCAAAACGGTTGTCTGTTATTCTTCTTTTCGTGGAGATAATTCAGCTCGTCGCTGTAAATTCCGATTACAAAGCGCAGCATATTGTCGACCAAGGCCGTAAGCCTTGTACTCTCATTCCCTAACAGGTGGAGTATTTCCGATACTTTGTGCTTGGTTCGGGTACTGACATAGATCGCCGATCGGTTGCGGCAATCCACCGGCGCGAAGAAGGTGCGTTCGAAATCCGGCAGCGCGAGCTTTTTACGACGGAATCCGGCCGGTTCCTTTACGCCACTCGTTTGGGTGTCGACATCTGTTTTTTCAGCAACCGCTACCGATGCTACGGATGCAGTTGCCGATGTCTTTTCCTCGGGATCGTCCGTATTTTCCTCTTCCGGTTCGGAAATCCGGCGGACGACTTTCGAATCCAAAGAAGCTTGTCCGGCGATCATCTGACGCATCAATTCTTCGTCGACTTCGATACGGGAACGTTTCGGAGGTTCTGTTGCGGATTTGTCAGTTTCTTTTAATGAATCCATGGTACAACGTTTTTAAGATTGATTGTCAGCCATACGGGCATAGAGCATGTATGTCTGGTTTATTGGGTTAAACCATTCAAAATACCGTGTTTTATTTCGTGTGGTTTATAGCGGGATAACGACTTTTGAATCCAAAGAGGCCAGTCCGATAATCATACGGCGCACCATCTCTTCGTCGACTTCGATGCGGGGAGGCTTCGAAGACTTGGTGGCGGGTCTGGTTTGTTCTTTTAATGAATCCATGATACAACGTTTTTAAGATTGAATGTTCGTTTTGCAGTCGTAAAGCATGTGTGTGCGGTTTTATGTTTTAAACCATTCAAAATACCGTTTTCTGTTTAATGCGGTTTATATCGGAATAATGAACGGAATAAGAAAACCGACCTTTCATGCTGCAAGATACAACCGGGTGAAATACCTCGGTTCTGCTGTCCGCTCCAGACCGCTCCAGTCCGCATCGAGGGCTTGTTTTTGCGCCCGCACGGTTGTAATATTGCACACGGGAAAGACCCGCCCTCGAAAGCCGTAGCGGAGGTTTGGCCAAGTTTTTTCGAAAATTTTTCCGCCGCGGAGTTTTCGCCTCACTTGAGGCGAGCGAGCTGTACCTTTGTCCGACAAATTGGTATTTGTCCGACAAAGGTGCTCGCTCTGCGAGGCCGGGCGTTCTCCCGAGTCGAATGCCTTTTTAACCGATATCATGGATAACAATCGAAAACTGACTGACAAGACTGAAAAGAAGCCCCGAACGCCGAGTTATAAATACTCTTTCCGGCTCAATGAAGAGCAGCATATCCGCTTCAACGAACTGCTCTGCAAAGCCGGGTCAGAGCATAACCGCAGTCGTTTTATCGTCAAAAGGATCTTCGGCGAGGAGTTCGTCGTTATCAAACGCGACCCTTCGAAGACGCAATTTGTCGCCCGGCTGAACGACTTTTATTTCCAATTTCAAAAGCTCGGGAATAACTATAACCAGATTGTAAAGGCCATCAACGCGCACTTTTCCAACGTTGCTATCCCGCATCAGATCGCTATGCTGGAGCAGCGAACCCGCGAGCTGAAAGCCCTCAGTATCGAGATTCTGAACCTCGCAAAACAAGCTAAGGAGTGGTTGCGAATATAAGATCGGGCTCCTCGCCCGGTGGAGCGTTGTATTATAACAAGGAGAAAGTGGATAAGGATGACGCCGAAGTGCTCCTCTGGCAGAAGATGTTGGATCCGTTCGACAAACACGGACGGATGGATGTCGAGGGCCTAGCAACCGCTCGGAGTGAGCACCCCCCCCCTTCAACCAAACAACAAACGGCTTCAACCAGTTGGAGAAAGGTTCAAGAAACTTCCAAGTCATCTCAATGACTAAATACCGTAACTGGGACTTGATCCGGTTCTTCTGACGAGTTGTGTCTTTGGTGATCGAGTTCTTCAATCTTATCAAGGAACACATCACCAACGATATGCTGTCCGGCGTGTAAATGCCTTTCAACTTGTTGCCCTGTAAACTCCACGCTTGCTTGCATCTGTCCACGGCGTCACTCTTGCGCAACATTTCACTGCTCTTGATCAGTACATCGGCCGGATTGACCACGATGTTGTCGATCCTTGAGGTTGTCAGGTATTTGTGTGTCCAGAACCCGCAGAATTCTGCTTTATACACCGAATGATATCAGCATCCGGATAACTCCTCGTTAGAAATCCGCGCAACGCTTCCGGATCCGGATTTTGCCTGAATGTCTTCAGTACAGAAGTCGCGGACAAAACCGTAACCGACCAACTCTTCAAATCTTTGCGCTCTCATGGCTATCGTCATTTTAGTTAGTAAAAATTGACATCTTTAAATCTAACCAAAATCTCGATAGCTTTTTTCTGCTATCCGCTATCCTCGCAGTTTACTCGGATTGTAAACAATAGGAATTGATGCGTCACTTGTGTTCGGGGAGCTGTCACTCGTTGTCGCCGGCGAACCATTCGGCGAACGAGGTTGCGGTTTCGTGGAGCTTCAACGAATGGAGCGCAACGCCTTCGGGAAGCCGGGCGGCGATGCGGCGGGCGAAATCGGCGAGCATGTTCTCGCACGTGGGCTGGTAATCCACCGTCAGGATGTTGCCGAACCGCTCGGCGAGCACCCGGCGCAGCTCCGCGCCCGACGCTGAACCGCGCAGCACCAGCGCATGATCGAACCGCGAGACGATCTCTTCGTTCACGATCCGCTTCAGCACCCCGAAATCCATCACCATCCCGCATTTGGGATCGGCCTCGTCTTCGGCCGGGGTGCCTTTCACCGTCACGAACAACCGGTAGGAGTGCCCGTGGATTTCGCGGCACGGCCCGTCGTATCCGTCGAGGGCATGCGCCGCCTCGAATGAAAATTCCTTGGTCAATCTGATCACTGTCATAGGGCAAAGATAGTGCAAGCCGAGCGCAAAAGCAAGTTTACTTGCATTTTGCCGAGGCGCAGCCTGTCTAAGGCAGGGCCAAAGATAGTGCAAGGCGAGGGCAGAAACAAATTTATTTGAGTTCTGCCGAGGCGCAACCTATCTAAGGCAAGGCCAAAGATAGTGCAAGCCGCGGGCAAAAGCCAATCAATCGTTTGGTTCTGCCCGCGGCCTGCGGCTTTTAACGCTCCGGAACGCCTGTTCAGCGACGACCTCCGAGTTTCAGATAGCGGTCATAAAGACGGTCGTAAATCGCATGCCGCTCCATATCAGGCAGATATTCGTCCGAAAAACCGGGACACATCGCCTGCTGGGCCTCCTGCACCGACCCGTAGAGCCCGGCGGCGACCGCTGCGAACATCGCCGCACCTAGGGCGCAGGCCTGGTCGCTGTCCGCCACCCGGATCGGAACGCCGATGACGTCGGCCATCGTCTGCATCACAAAGGGCGATTTGCGGGCGATGCCGCCGATGGCGAGAATATTGTCGATGGGCACCCCCTCCTCGAGCATCCGCTCGTTGATGGCCCGGGACCCGAAGACCGTCGCTTCGACCAGCGCCTTGTAAATCGCCGGCGCCGACGTCGCAAGGGTCAGCCCGTCCAGCGCACCCCGCACCCGGGGATCGGCATCGGGCGTGCGGCGTCCATTGTGCCAGTCGAGCGCCACGGGGTCTTGGTCCGTCAGCGGCAGCCGTTCGGCTTCGGCCGTCAGTTCCCCGAGGATTCGCTCTTCGAGCTGCGGATCGCTTTTGGCGATCTGCCGCAGCGGCCACGCCATCACCCGCCGAAACCAGGCATACAGGTCGCCGAAGGCGGCCTGCCCGGCCTCGAAACCGATATACCCGGGCAGCACCGAACCGTCGACCTGACCGCAGATGCCGTGCACGGTCCGGCTGCCGACCTCCTCGTAAGTGCCTACCACGATGTCGCACGTCGAGGTTCCCATCACTTTGACCAGCGTCCCGGGGACGATCCCGGCCCCGACGGCCCCGACATGGCAGTCGATGGCCCCCACGCCGACGGCGATGCCCGGTTTCAGTCCCAGCCGGGCGGCCCACTCGCCGCACAACCGGCCGACGCACGCGTCGCCTGTGACGGTATCGGAATAAAGATGGCCGCGGAAGAGGCCCAGCAGCGGATCGACCGCTTCCAGAAACTCCGGCGCAGGGAGTCCGCCCCACGAGGCGTGCCACATCGCCTTGTGTCCGGCCACGCAACGGCTGCGGGCGATGGTTTCGGGGGTCGTGTCGCCGACCAGCAGGGCGCTTATCCAGTCACAATGCTCCACCCATGAATAGGCCGCCGGCAGCAACCGGGGCGAATGGCGCAGGCAGTGGAGCATCTTGGCCCACACCCATTCGCAGGAGTAAGTGCCGCCGCTGTAACGGGTATAATCGACTTCCCATTTCTTTGCTAAATCGTTTATTTCATCCGCTTCGGCAAGGGCCGTATGGTCTTTCCAGAGGACGAACATCGCATCGGGCTCCTCGGCGAACTCCGGCAGCAGGGCCAGCGGGGTGCCTTTGGCGTCAGTCAGCGCCGGGGTCGAGGCCGTGGTGTCGAAGGAGATGCCGCAGACGGCGTCGGCAACGTCGCGTCCGCAAGCCGCCAACGCCTGACGGACAGACGCTTCCAGAGATTCGACATAATCGAGCGGATGCTGGCGATAGCGGTTGTGCGCGGGATCGCAGTAGAGCCGCTCGGCCCACCGGGGATAGGCCACCACCGCCGAAGCGAGCTCCGACCCGTCGGCGGCATCGACGACGAGGCACCGCACGGAATCGCTCCCGAAATCGACGCCCAGAAGATAGTTGGTTCGAGGTTGCATAGTTATTTCGATTAATGGTTGAACGCTTCTTTCACAGCCCGCAACCCTCCGGGTATCAGACCGCAGAGAAGTTCTTCGAGCAGGGCTTCGTCCCCTTGCAGGTGGAAGACCTCCTGCGTGTGGCACAGCATCTCGCCGGGCCGCAGGAAGGCCGCCGGCGAGGAGGTTTCGATTTCATAGAACGGACCCATCACCTCGCCGGTCTCGGTCGGCCCGTCGTTGTAGGCGTTGACGACATCCCCGCCGAACGGATCGGCCTGCACGCCCCAGCGGCTCTCCACATAGCGGTCGCCCGGCGCGGAACGGCGGTAGCGAACCAGCGTCACGTGATGCGCCGCCGCGTCATAACTGCCGCAAAGCCCCGTATCGCGACCCGCAGGCAGCCCGATCTTCGACCGGAAAGCGCCGTCGATCCGCAGGCATACGAGCCCTCCGGAGACGGAGAGCCGGTCGTCCGGAAGCTCTCCGAAATAGTCGCTGTTGACGGCCGCACGCACCTCTTCGCCGTCGCAGGGAAGGAAAACGACGGTCGTCGGCGACGGCGTGAACATCCCGAGCATCCAGACCGACGGAGCGCCGCCCTCGGGCGTCCAGGCGTCCGGACCGCAGTTCCCGATGCGGTTCTCGCTGCGGTAGGCCACCAGAGCGAGCTCCGGCGACAGGGCATGCCCCAACGCCGCCTCCGCCTGTCGGAGCGAAAGCAGCTCGACACGCCGTGTCACCCCCACCTCAAAGCGGGTTCCGGCGGCATTGCGGAGCGACATCCCGGCTTCGAAACGCACCTGCCGGGCATCGCGGCCGACCACCCGGAAAGGCTCGGTGTCCAGCGCCGCCGGAACCTGCCAGTTGGCATAGACCTGCTCGGCGCCAGGTGCAAAGTAGAGCGAGAAAGGACCGCCCTCAGGCCCGAGCCAGAGGCGTTCTTCGCCGCCGAAAGGGTTGAATCGGGATTTCCGGACCCCCGAAGCGATCAGCGAACGGTTTATCCAACCGTAACCGGGCCCCTCGGGTCCGGTCGAAGCCGAGGTCATCACCCGTCCCTGCCAGGCCGGAACCAGATAGACCCGGGCACGTCCCGATTCATCGGACAGTTCCACGCCCTGAACCCCGTAAGCCTCCAAAAATGAGCGCGCTTCGCCGTAAGTTTTCATATTCCGAAAGGGATAAAATCAAAAAAATTGCGAAAAAATTTGTTTATTAAAACGTTTTAATTACTTTTGCAAAAGTAACAGAAAATCCCAGATATTGCAAAAAAACGCCAAAAATATGCGCACGAAACGAGTTACCATAAAAGATATAGCCACGGAGGCAGGCGTTTCGATCGCCCTGGTCTCGTTCGTGATGAACAACAAGGCCGACGGCAAGAATACCTACCGGGTGAACAAGGAAACCGCCCAGCGCATTCTGGAAGTCGCTCAGAAGCTTAACTACCAGCCCAATAACGCCGCCCGCACCCTGCGCAGCGGCAAGACGAACACCATCGGCGTCATCGTTTCGGACATCTCGAACAAGTTCTTCGCCGACATCGCCCGGTGCATCGAGAATCACGCATATAAACATAAGTACACCGTGCTGTTCGGCAGCACCGACGAGAATCCGCAGAAGTTGGAGAATCTGGTCGAGGTCTTCCGCAACAAGGGCATCGACGGCCTGATAGTCGTTCCGTGCGAGGGCGCGGACGAAATCATCCGCGACATCGCCCGCCAGAACATCCCGCTCGTGCTGCTCGACCGCGAAGTGCCCGACCTGGAGGTCAGCAGCGTCGTACTGAACAACCGCCGTGCCGGGTACGAAACGACCGAAGCGCTGATCCGGCGCGGGTTCACCCGCATCGAGATGATCTCCTACTCGATGGGGCTCTCGAACATCCGCAAACGCGAAGAGGGCTACCGCCGCTGCATGCAGGCAAACGAAATGGGCGAAAACGTCGTCATACACCACCTGCGCCATGACAAACTCGCCAAGATCGAGGATATCATCCGCGAGGCCCGGCAGCGCCGCGTCGAGGCTTTCCTCTTCGCCACCAACACCTTGGCAGGCCAGGGATTGAGCGCCATCTTCCGCAACGGCTGGCGTGTGCCCCAGGATATCGCCATCGCCTGCTTCGACACCAACGAAGCCTTCGACATCTATAAAACCGCCATCGCCTATGTCCGCCAGCCCATCGAACAGTTCGGGACCGAGGCCCTCGACCTGCTGATCAAAGGCATCGAACAACGCGACAAGCCCGGAAGCTGCACGCGCATCGTGCTGACGCCCGAAATCGTCGAGAGCCTCCCCGAAGAGGAACTGCGGAACGCAGAGACGGCGGTCGCGGAAGCTTAAAATATTTGTCCCGAAACTAAAACGATTTATAAGAAACCGACATAAAACCATGAACCCGGCAATCCATCCGTTTTACAAGGCGAGCGTCCTCGCCATCCGCAGCGCAGCGCTGGCCGCCGCACTCCTCGTCACGACATCGGCATCGGCCGTAACAGACATTCGACAGGCGTCACCTGTCACCGATTCCAAGGGGGGGGGTGACACCCCGTCCCAATCCGACCCGGACATCCTGCGCCACAACAATCCGGGCCTCACGGTCGACCTGGGGGTCGGACTGTGGGGCATTCCGCTGCCCGTGGACTACGACGGCGACGGCGTGAAAGACCTGCTGGTGTCGTGCCCCGACCGCCCCTACAAGGGACTCTATTTCTTTAAAAACATCGGTACGCCGCGCCATCCCCGTTTCGCCGCCGCCGAGCGCATCAGCGAGAAGGGGATGAACAACATCCGTCTCTCGGAGGTGGACGGAAAACCTTACGTCCTCTCGAAGAATTTCGAATATCCCGACTTTTTCAAAGCTCCCTACGCCAAAAAACGCCGCCTGCACTACGAAGGCGAGGAGCTCGGCGCCACCTACAACAAGTCGCGGAGCAATATGTGGAACTACGTCGACTGGGACGGCGACGGCGACAAGGATATCGTCGTAGGCATCGACACGTGGGACGACTACGGCTGGGACAACGCTTTCGACAGTCTCGGACGCTGGACCCGGGGTCCGCTGCACGGCTATGTCTACCTGCTGGAAAACACCGGCAAGGGATATGTCAACCGCGGCAAGGTGGAGGCGGCAGGCGCCCCGATCGACGTCTACGGAGCGCCCAATCCGTGTATCGCCGACTGGGACGGCGACGGCGATCTGGACCTGATCTGCGGCGAGTTCGTCGACGGGCTGACCTGGTTCGAGAACATCGGAACCCGCACGGAACCCCGCTTTGCGGCGGGACGTCCGCTTGCCAACAAACACGGGGAGATCCGCCTCCATCTGGAGATGATCGTCCCGGTGGTTTCGGATTTCGACGGCGACGGGCATCCCGACCTCATCGTCGGCGACGAAGACGGCCGCGTGGCCTGGGTGCGCCACACGGGGAAGGTCAAAAAAGGCATGCCGCAGTTCGAATCGCCCGTCTACTTCACCCAGCAGGCCGATCTGGTGAAATTCGGGGCCCTCTCGACCCCGTGCGCCTTCGACTGGGACGGCGACGGGAAACAGGACATCATTGCCGGCAATTCCGCCGGCGAGATCGCTTTCATCCGCAACCTCTCGGGCGGTGAAAACCCCGTGTGGGACGCTCCGCGCCTTTTCACCGTCAACGGCAAGCCCATCCGCATCCAGGCCGGGGAGAACGGCTCGATACAAGGTCCCGCCGAACGCAAATGGGGCTATACGGTGCTCTCCGTGGCCGACTGGGACGGCGACGGACTTCCCGACATCATCGTCAACTCGATCTGGGGCAAGATCGAATGGTTCCGCAACCTCGGCAGCAAGGACGGGCTGAAACTCGCTCCGGCGCAGCCCGTGCGCGTGGCCTGGGAGGGAGAAACTCCCAAACCCGCCTGGAACTGGTGGACGCCGGAGCCCGGCACGCTCGTCACGCAATGGCGCACGACGCCCGTGGCGATGGACTGGAACGGCGACAGCCTGACAGACCTCATCATCCTCGACCAGGAGGGTTACCTCGCCTATTACGAACGTTTCCGCACCCCCGGCGGCGAATTGCTGCTCCGTCCCGGACGCCGCATCTTCCACGGCACGAACTGCTCGCTTTACAGCGCCAAAAAAGGGGTGGTGGAGACATCCGAAGGGCTCCTGCGCCTGAACGACGGCATCGGCGGGCAATCCGGGCGCCGCAAAATCTGCTTCATCGACTGGGACGGCGACGGGCGTCTCGACCTGATTGTCGACAGCCAGAACGCCTGCTGGTTCCGCAACGTCCGCGAGGAGCAGGGCGAGGTGTGGTACGAATACATGGGCAACGTCAACGAACGCATACTGGCCGGCCACACGACCTGCCCGACACCCATCGACTGGCGGAACGACGGCACGCCGGAACTCCTGCTGGGGGCCGAGGACGGCCACTTCTACCGGATGGCGAACCAACAGAAACAGACGCGATGAAAACCTGCCTCACGACACTCTGCGCCCTATTGCTGGCCGTCGCCGTGTCGCAGGCGGCCGAGCCGCTGCGCGTCAAACTCTTCCCGGAGGGAACCCCGACGAAGAGCGGTCTGGAAGAGCAGCCCGAAGGCGTGAACGACAAGGGCTACTACATCCGGGTCAGCGACCCCGAATTGTTGGTATATCTCCCCGATCCGGCCCGCGCCACGGGACAGGCCATGCTGGTCGTGCCGGGCGGGAGTTACGAGAAAGTCTGCATCACACACGAAGGTTACAAGACCGCCGAGTGGCTCAACGAACACGGCATCGCCGCAATGATCCTCAAATACCGGATGCCGAACGGCCATCCCGGGATTCCGCTCGAGGACGGCGAGCAGGCGATGCGCGTCATCCGCCGCAACGCCGCGCAATGGAACATCGATCCCCGCAGCGTAGGAATTATCGGATTCTCGGCGGGAGGCCACTTCGCCTCGACACTCATCACGGAATACACGAGCGGGGAGACGCGCCCCGACTTCGCCGTCCTGGTCTACCCGGTCGTCTCGATGAAGTATTCCAGCGTCCGGACCCGGGAGAACCTTCTCGGGGACCGCAGCGAAGAGGAGGCATTGCGCAAACGCCACTCGACCTCCGGGCAGGTGCACGAAGGAGTGCCCGAGACAATGCTCCTGCTGTGCAGTGACGACAAAGCGGTGGTTCCGGACAACTCCATCGCCTTCTACCGGGCCCTCATCCGCCGCGGGGTGAAGGCCGAAATGCATATCTATCCCGAAGGGGGCCACGGCTTCTGGATGCGCGAACGCTACAAGTACGGCGACGAAACCTATCCGGCCGTCATCCGGTGGATCGAACAACACAAGACAACCAACTGATCAAACACAAAAACATAAAAAAATGAAGACTATCAAAGGGATCATTCCCCCGATGATTACCCCCTTGAAGGGAGACGACCAGATCGACCGTGAAGGCACCGTACGGCTCACGGAGCACATCCTCGCCGGCGGCGTCCACGCCCTCTTCCTGCTCGGCACCACCGGCGAGGCGCAGAGCCTCTCCTACAAATGCCGTTACGACTTCGTCGAACTGGTATGCCGTCAGGTCGCCGGGCGCGTTCCCGTGCTGGTGGGCGTCACCGACACGTCGCTCGACGAGAGCGTCAAGCTGGCCGCCCACGCCGCGAAATGCGGCGCCGTGGCAGTCGTGGCCGCCGCGCCCTACTACTTCGCTCCCTCGCAGCAGGAGTTGATCGAATACTACACGGCGCTGGCCGACGCGCTGCCGCTGCCGCTCTTCCTCTACAACATGCCGTCGCACGTGAAGGTGTTCCTCGAACCCGCGACCGTCAAGACGCTGGCCGAACACCCGAACATCGTCGGGCTGAAGGACAGCTCGGCCAACATGACCTATTTCCAGACGCTGCTCTACCACCTGGGCGACCGCGAGGATTTCGCCCTCTACGTGGGTCCCGAGGAGCTGACGGGCGAAAGCGTCGTGATGGGCGCCGACGGCGGCGTGAACGGCGGCGCCAACATCTTCCCCGAACTCTACGTGCAGATGTACTACGCCGCCTGCAACCGCGACGTGAACACGATGCGCGCGCTGCAACGGAAGATCATGCAGATCAGCACGTCGCTCTACACCGTCGGGAAATACGGCTCCAGCTACCTCAAAGGCGTGAAGTGCTCGCTCTCGCTGATGGGCATCTGCGACGACTACATGTCCTACCCCTACCGCCGTTTCCGCACCGAGGAGCGCGCCCGCATCCGCAAGGCCCTCGAAACGCTGGGAACCGCCTGCGGCGAATGACACACGACCGAACTACCTAACTCGACAAAAAATGGAGATAACCTTACTCGATTACCTCGTCTTCTTCATCTTCGTGGGCGGCGTCGCCCTCTTCGGCTGCTCGTTCTACTTCCGCAGCCGCAAGGGCGCCGCGGCATTCACCGCCGCCGAAGGATCGCTGCCCACCTGGGTCGTGGGCATGTCGATCTTCGCCACGTTCGTCAGCAGCATCAGCTTCCTCGGGCTCCCCGGCGACGCCTACAAAGGCAACTGGAACCCCTTCGTATTCAGCCTCTCGATCCCCATCGCCACGTGGCTCGCAGCCAAGGTCTTCATCCCGCTCTACCGCGGAATCGACAGCGTCTCGGCCTACCACTACCTCGAAATGCGCTTCGGCTACTGGGCCCGCTGTTACGTGGCGGTCTGCTACCTGCTGACGCAGCTCGCCCGCGTGGGCTCGATCCTGCTGCTGCTGGCCCTGCCGCTGAACACGATGTTCGGCTGGGACATCCAGACCATCATCGTCTGCACGGGCATCGCCACGCTGATCTACACCCTGCTGGGCGGCATCGCCGCCGTGGTCTGGACCGACGCCATCCAGGGCATCATCCTCATCGTCGGGGCCATCGCCTGCGCCGCGATCCTCACCTTCACGATGCCCGAAGGCCCCGGGCAGCTCTTCGAAATCGCCTCGGCCCACGGCAAGTTCAGCCTCGGGAGCTTCGGTGCGAGCCTTACGGAACCGACCTTCTGGGTGGTGCTCATCTACGGACTGTTCGTCAACATGCAGAACTACGGCATCGACCAGAACTACGTGCAGCGCTACATGACGACCCGCTCGACGGCCGAAGCCGTGAAGTCGACCCTTTTCGGCGGTCTGCTCTACATCCCCGTGTCGCTGGTCTTCGTCTACATCGGCACGGCGCTCTTCTCCTACTACACGGCGCGTCCCGAACTGTTGCCCGCCGGCACGCCCTCGGACCAGGTCTTCCCGTGGTTCATCGTCCACGGACTGCCTACGGGCCTCACGGGCCTCGTGATCGCCTCGCTCTTCTCGGCCGGCATGTCGACCATCGCCACGAGCATCAACTCCTCGGCGACGATCGTGCTGACGGACTTCGCCAAGCGGCTCTCGAAAAAGGAACTCTCCGAGAAAAAGAGCATGCGGGTGCTCTACGCCACGTCGTTCGTCGTGGGAACCCTGGGCATCATCATGGGGCTGATGATGATGCGCATCGACGGCGTGCTGGACGCCTGGTGGAAACTGGCGTCGATCTTCAGCGGCGGCATGCTCGGGCTGTTCCTGCTGGGCGTCGTCTGCAAGACCATGCGCCGGGCCCATGCGGTCGTCGCCGTGATCCTCGGACTGCTGACCATCGCCTGGATGAGCCTCTCGCCGCTGATTAACGAAGGTTCGCCCTTCTACCGTTTCCACAGCCCGCTGCACACCTACCTCACCATCGTCTTCGGAACGACGGTCATCTTCCTGACGGGCTTCCTGCTCACGAAGCTCACAAAAAAGGAAAATTGAATCGAAATTTCACCCAATCATGAAAAATTCACATCCTAAAATCGGTATCCGTCCGATCATCGACGGCCGCCGCGGCGGTATCCGCGAATCCCTCGAAGAGATGACCATGGGCATGGCCCAAAGCGTTGCGAAACTCTATGCCGCGAAGCTGCGCTATGCCGACGGAGCACCCGTCGAATGCGTCATCGCCGACACGACGATCGGCGGCGTGGCCGAAGCGGCCGCCGCAACCGACAAATTCCGCGACAACAACGTCGGGGCCGTCCTCTCGGTGACCCCCTGCTGGTGCTACGGCTCCGAAACCATCGACATGGACCCGCTGATGCCCAAAGCCATCTGGGGCTTCAACAAGACCCAGCGTCCGGGAGCCGTCTACCTCGCCTCGGCGCTGGCCGGGCACAATCAGAAAGGGCTGCCCGCATTCGGCATCTACGGCTCCGAAGTGCAGGAGCAGAACGACAACAGCATCACCCCCGACGTGGAGGAGAAGCTGCTGCGCTTCGGCCGCGCGGCCGTCGCCGTCATGGAGATGCGCGGCAAATCCTACCTCTCGATCGGTTCGGTGTCGATGGGCATCGCCGGTTCGATGCCCGATCCCGATTTCTTCCAGGAGTATCTGGGCATGCGCAACGAAGCCGTCGACTGCTCGGAGATCGCACGCCGCATCGAACTGGGCATCTATGACAAGGAGGAGTTCGAACGGGCTATGGCCTGGGTCGAAAAGCACTGCAAGACGCACGAAGGCGAGGACCTCAACCCGGAACACCTCCGCTATTCGCGCGAAAAGAAAGACGAGGTGTGGGAGTATGTGGTCAAAATGACGATGATCTTCCGCGATCTCATGGTGGGCAATCCGAAGCTCGCCGAAATGGGCTTCGAAGAGGAGGCCGCCGGACACAACGCCATCGCCGGCGGTTTTCAGGGCCAGCGCCAGTGGACCGACTTCCGCCCCGACGGCGACTTTTCGGAAGCCATCCTCAACACGTCGTTCGACTGGAACGGCATCCGCGAAGCCTACACCTTCGCCACCGAGAACGACACGCTGAACGGCGTCTCGATGCTCTTCATGCACCTGCTGACCAATCAGGCGCAGCTTTTCTCCGACGTACGCACCTATTGGAGCCCCGAAGCCGTAGAGCGCGCCACGGGCAGGAAACTGACGGGCAAGGCCGCGAACGGCATCATCCACCTCATCAACTCGGGAAGCAGCACGCTGGACGCCTCGGGCGCAATGTCCGACGCCGAGGGCAAACCCGTGATGAAACCCTTCTGGGAGATCACCGAACAGGAGGCCGAACGGTGCCTCGAAGCGACGACCTGGCACCCGGCCGGCCGCGAATACATGCGCGGCGGCGGTTTCTCGTCGAAGTTCTTCACGCGCGGCGACATGCCGGTGACGATGTGCCGCCTGAACCTGATAAAAGGCCAGGGTCCGGTGCTGCAAATCGCCGAAGGGTGGGCCGTGAACGTCGATCGGGCGATTTTCGAACACATCGACAAACGCACCGACCCCTCGTGGCCCACGACCTATTTCGCACCCCGGCTGACGGGCAAGGGAGCTTTCAAGAGCGTCTACAACGTGATGAACAACTGGGGTGCCAACCACGGGGCCATCACCTACGGACACGTCGGAGCCGACCTCATCACGCTCGCCTCGATGCTCCGCATCCCGGTCTGCATGCACAACATCGACGAGGAGAAGATCTTCCGTCCCTCGGCCTGGGCCGCCTTCGGCTCCGACCCCGAAGGGTCCGACTACCGCGCCTGCAACAACTACGGACCGATATACCGGTAGCGTATTGAAAAAAAGACCTTAAAACTTCCATCTATGAAGAAAATTCTATATTCGCAACGACTTCGCCTTTTGTGGGCCGCGGTCTGCCTGACGGTCGGCATCGGCCCGATCCTGGCGGTCCCCGCCCCAAAGGGCAAAATCACCGTATCCGGTATGGTAACGGACAAGAACAAACAGCCGCTCATCGGCGTAACCGTGATCATCAAGGACACGTTCTCCGGCACGACGACCGACAATGCAGGCAAATACACCATTAACGCCGCCTCAAGCGACGTGCTTGAATTCAGTCTGCTGGGCTATACCCAGCAGGAAGCGCTTGTCGGGACCCGCACGAAAATCGACGTCACAATGGCCGAAGACTCCAAAGAAATCGACGCCGTGGTGATCGAAGTTGGCTACGGCGAGCAACGGAAAAAGGACGTCAGCGGATCGGTCGGCGTCGTCAAGGTCACCGACCTGATCAAAGCCCCCGTCACATCGTTCGACCAAGCTTTGCAGGGCCGTGTAGCAGGCGTCAACGTCTCCTCGTCCGACGGACAACCGGGCACGGATTTCAACATCGTGATCCGCGGCACGAACTCCCTCACGCAGGACAATTCGCCCCTTTACGTCATCGACGGATTCCCCATCGAGAACTTTTCGAACGCAGCGCTCAACCCCGAAGACATCGAGTCGATGACCATTCTCAAAGACGCCTCGGCAACAGCGATCTACGGTTCGCGCGGCGCCAACGGCGTCATCATCATCGAAACAAAAAAAGGAAAGGTCGGACGCGCCGTCGTCTCCTACACGGGAACCTTCGGCGTACAGTCGGTAACGAAAAAGATCGACATGATGTCCTCCTACGATTATGTCAACTACATGATCGAACGCGACGAGTCGAACTATGCGACCTTCCTGACCAATGAAGGCCGTACGCTGGACGATTACCGGAACATCCGGGCGATCGACTGGCAGGACAAGATCTTTCGCACGGCATTCGTCCACATGCACAACGTATCGCTTCGGGGCGGTAACAAAATGACTCGTTACGCCGCCTCGGCATCGCTCAGCAACCAACCGGGCGTAATCGTCAATTCCGGCTACAAGAAATACCAGGGCCGCTTATCGCTCGATCAGCAAATCAGCAAAGCCGTGAAGCTGTCGCTCAACGCCAACTACACTCAAGACAAGATCAGCGGCCAGACCAGTTCGTCAGCCCTCTCCACATCCAACTCTTACGCCACCTACCTTATGTACCGCACGTGGGCCTTCCGGCCCGTGATGCTTTCACACCAAAGCACCGACGATCTCTTCGACGACGATTTCGACGGCAGCAACTCGGCCGTAATGAATCCCTACATCACCACCATGAACGAAAACCGACACCAGAAACGCACGACCTTTATGGCCAATGCCAAACTGGGCATCACGCTGGCAAAAGGCCTGACACTCAATATTAGCGGCGGTTACACATCATACAACTCCCGAACGACGGAATTCAACAATTCGGAATCCTACAAAGGCTATCCCCGTCCCAACAACAGCAAGAATGTAAATGCCTCGGTCGCCGATTACCTCCGGAACGACTGGATGAACGAAAACGTGCTGACCTATAAACGCAAATACAACAACAAACACAACTTCGACGTAATGGTCGGCTTCACGATGCAGGGCACTACGACGGAAAAATACGGATTTGAGACCACCAACATCCCCGACGAGGGGCTGGGATTGAGCGGTATGGACGACGGACTTCCCTACGCGACGAACGTCTCCCTGTCGGAGAACACACTCATGTCGGCACTGGCGCGCGTCAACTACAACTATAAATCCCGCTACATGTTCACGGCCTCGTTCCGTGCCGACGGCTCCTCGAAGTTCATGGACGGACACCGATGGGGTTATTTCCCCTCGGGGGCTTTTGCATGGCGCATGGGCGAAGAGCCATGGCTGCGCATGGCAGGCTGGATCAACGAGGCCAAACTGCGCGTGAGCGTCGGCATGACCGGAAATAACCGTGTGGGGGACTTTTCGGCCTACCCTTCGATCAGTATGTCCGACTACTATTCGATCGGGAACGCCACGCCGGGCGAAGCCTACATTCCTAACAACCTCGGTAACCGCGACCTGACGTGGGAAACGACCACGCAGTACAACATCGGTTACGACCTTTCATTGTTCCGCAGCCGGCTCAATTTCACCGTCGATCTCTACCGGAAGAACACGACCGACCTGCTGCTCAACGCCAACATGCCATACAGTTCGGGATATACCAAAGTGTTTAAAAACGTCGGCGCCGTACGCAACCAGGGTATCGAGCTATCGCTAAGCACCGTGAACATCCAGACCAAAGACTTTACATGGTCCTCGGATTTCAATATCAGTTTCAACCGCAGCAAGGTAATGGAGTTGACCGAAGGTGAAGAGTTCCTGCTTTCGAAGGTCAGTTTCACAGCCGACTACAACAGTTCCTACCTCTACATCGCACAGGTCGGACAACCCATGGCGCAATTCTACGGCTATGAATGGGCCGGAGTCTACGGTCTCGACGATTTCGACTGCGACAGCGGGGGAAACTACACCCTGAAAAAGGGGGTTCCGACCAACGGACTGGAACGCGACAAGATTCAGCCCGGCGACATCAAGTACGTAGACCAGAACGACGACGGGGTTGTGAATGACAAAGACCGCGTTGTCATCGGCCGTGGCGAACCGATCCACACCGGAGGGTTCAATAATAACTTCACGTACAAAGGACTGACGCTGAACGTCTTTTTCCAGTGGAACTACGGCAACGACATCATGAACGCCAACCGCATCATTTTCGAAGGCAACGCATTGAGCAAGAACATCAACCAGTACGCCTCCTACGCCGACCGCTGGTCGCCGGAAAACCAGACGAGCCGGAATTTCCGCACCAACGGCCAGGGGCCTTCGGGCGTTTACAGTTCGCGAACGATCGAAGACGGTTCGTTCCTGCGCCTGAAAACCCTACAACTCAGCTACAAACTGCCCCGGAACTGGGTCCGTAAACTCCACATTGCAAGTTGCGAAATCTTCGTATCGGGTCAGAACCTCTTCACCTGGACCGATTATTCGGGACTCGATCCCGAGGTATCGACCCGTTATACGGCGCTCACCCCGGGTTTCGACTACTCGGCATACGCCCGCAACCGCATCTTCACCGGCGGTATCAAACTCATCTTCTAAATGCTTACGACCATGAGAAACACACTATATCATGCCCTGTTTGCCGGAACAGCGGCTATAATGCTCTTCACATCGTGTTCGCTACTGGACACCGAACCCGAAGACTTCGTTCAGCCCGGTGAATTCTACAAAACCGAAAAACAGCTCCAGTCGGCCTTGCTCGGCGTCTATGCGACACTGGCCAACAACTCGGTCTACGGCGTCAATATGCTGGGGCGCGTAGGCCTGACGGCCGATCTGGGATACGAACGCTATTCGATCGACGAAAGCTCTGTCGGTTACTACAACGTCTCCTCGGCCGACGCCAAGATATTGGGCTACTGGCGCGACCTGTACAGCGGTATTGGACGAGCCAACATGCTGCTCAAATACATCGGCCAGCCCCAAATGGATGAGACAATCCGCACGAAAATCGAAGCTCAAACTCGGTTCCTGCGAGCTTACTACCATTTCATGCTCGTCATCCGGTTCAAGAATATTCCGCTCATCACCGAAGTTCCCGAAGACAGCAACAAAACAAGCGTGCAGATTCCGCAATCCGATCCGCGCGAAGTTTACAGGTGGATCATCCGTGAGATGGAATGGGCCGCCCCGCTGCTACCCGACGCATCAACACTTACAGGAGGCGGAGAACTCAGCAAATCGGCCGCCTACGGACTTCTCGCCCGCGTAGCGCTCTACATGGCCGGTAATCCGCTCAACGAACCAGGAATGTATGCCAAAGCCAAGGAGTATGCCGCCACAGTCATCGGCTACGAATTCCACGAACTGAATCCATCATACAAAGATGTCTTCCTAAAACTCATCCAAGACGAATACGACATCCGGGAATCGATCTTCGAAGTGGAATTCTACGGGAACAACCAGTCGACCTATACCACGACAGCCGGACAGGTAGGACGCATCAACGGCATCGCTTACAGCATCGACATCAACAACTGGGGCCGCAGCCTGGGTACGATCCGCGCCTCGCAGTATTTTTACCAGTTGTTCGACAAAGACGACCTGCGGCGCGATTGGACCATCGCCTCCTATTATTACGATGGGGAAACCGGGGAGAAAATCGACTGCGCAAACAATTACTGGATGCGCTTCTGCGGCAAATTCCGACGGGAGTACGAACTCTCCAATCCGAAAGACTCGCAATACACTCCGATCAATTTCCCGGTACTGCGTTATGCAGACGTGCTGCTGATGTACGCCGAGGCTGTTGCGGCCGATCCGGACAACGACGACAGCCAGGAACTTGCCGACGCTTACGAATACCTGAACAGGATACGCCGTCGCGGTCACGGGCTGGACATCCATACACCCGCACCAGCCGTCGATCTGGAACAGGCCGGCAAATCGGCACTGCTCGACGAAATCAAAGACGAACGCGCCCGCGAACTGGGCTTCGAACTGCTGCGAAAAGACGATCTCGTGCGCTGGGGAGAGCTATACGACCGCATGCAAGCCATACGATCCACGATTCCCGACCATTACACGTCGTCCTACTATGTGGCCGCCCGCCTCTATTACGGAAACGTATCCCGCCGCGACATCGTATGGCCGATTCCGTCGTATGAACTGGGAGTCAACCGCAGACTGGTGCAAAACGAAGGATTCTAACCCCAACCGACAATTTCAGAACCATGAAAAAAATCATAGCATTCATCGGAATATCGCTGCTGGCCGCAGCTTGCGAAAAAGGGTCGGTATCTTCCCCCGATTTCAAAGTTACGGTGGCCTCAACGACCGTCAAAGCCGGCACGCCCGTCGTTTTCAGCATCTCGGGCAATACCGACCTCATCTCGTTCTACTCCGGGGAACTCGGGAACGACTATGCTTATAAAACCACCGACCGGATCACACCAACGACGATGTTCATCACCTTCTCGACCGAAAATCCCAACGGGACACCCGGACACGGCAACCCGTCGCGTGTGCCATTCTGCTACTCGTTTGATTTCAACGGCGTGGACAAAGCTTACACGGTCGAAGACGTAACGAGTGCAACCTGGACCGATTTTACCGATCGGTTCAAAATGCCAACCGATGTCAACCAAACCGTTGCATCAGGCGAGGTCAGCATTAACGAACTTTTCCCGGACGAAGAAACTCCGATGTATCTCATGTTTCACTACTACGTGGATACTTATGACAAATCACTCTATGGAGGACAGGGCAATCCGCGCACACAATGGCTCATCAAAAACTTCCGGATAGACGGCGTAACGGAAGCGGGCAACAGCACGCTCTATCCATTCGTCGACTGCAACTGGCAGGTCGTGGAGACCGAATCGTTCGAGGACAACGGCAAACAGCATCCCAACGTCAACACTACCCGTATCCTGATGTACTGCGACGCCTATCCCAAGACCCCAAAAGAGTGTTACGTGATCGGCGGACCTTTCTACCGGCAGGCGGACATCAACACGGGACCGGATCTGGCAGAGGGAATCAAATCGACAGCCGATCCGATGCCCTCGACCTACGAACATACGTTCGAACAGCCGGGAACCTACACCGTAACGTTCGTCGGCATCAACTCCAGTGTCTACGGGCGCAAGGAGGCCATACGCCAACTTACGCTCACCGTCGTCGAGGACAGCGGCGGCATCACACCGCCCGATCCGGGAGAATGGAACGACTAAATCCAATTAAGTTATGAAAAACAACATCTTCCTATTCAGCATGCTGGCCACGGCCATGCTCGCCGGCTGCCAGGACGCCCCGATCCCCGGCGACAATACGGAAAACTATTTCTCCTTTTCAGCCGGAGTCGCCAAAACACGCACCGAAGCCATCGTAGAAGATGACGGGCTGACCTTCCGTTGGACGGACCGCGACGAAGTCGGTATATACGGTATTCAGGACGACAGATCATTGGGCGACAACTATGCTTATACGGCATATCCCGATTCGGAGGACGCCGCCAATTGCGTCTTCCGGTTCTCGACCTACGGGCAGGCCTACCAGAACGTAGCCGCAGGCAGCGAGTTCTACGCCTACTACCCCTACGATCCCGCCGCAAACGCGAGTACGCCGGGTGCGCTGCCGATCGTATTGCCCGCCGAACAACAGCAACTCACGGCTGGCTCGCCGGACCACCTTGCACGCTATGGATTCATGACCGCCGCTCCGGTACGGATTGCAGATCCGGCGAAGGGAGCCGGATTCAATTTCCGAAACCTCTATACCATCGTGGAACTGAAGCTGAAAATGGCGGCATCATCCTCGTTGGAAGAGGTTCCCGTGAAACAGATCCGCATCACATCGGCAGCGACCGACCTCGCCATCGTCCGGGGCACGACGGATCTTACCGCTGTTGAACGACGGATCGACATCATCGAGGGCGGCAAATCCGTCACGATGACCTTCGGACAAACAGCCTCGTTAGCTAAATCGGAGCGCAGTTTCTACTTCGTAGTCGCACCCGGAAACCATCCCGACGGCGACATCACCCTGGAAGTCACGGCCATCGACAACTCGGTCAATACGCTCACACTTCCCGGTAAAGTGGATTTCAAATCCAACATGCACTATGTTAAGTCCGTCGAACTCGCGCTGGAAGATTTTAGACTGACCGACGAATTCAACGTCGTCCCGGCAACACTGAGCTGCAACGCAGGCGAAAGCATCGACTTTGTTTTCAGCGGCATAGCCGACAAAATCACATTCTGGTCCGGTGAAACAGGCCATGAATACCGTTACGCTACGCAGGGTAAATTGCAAGAGTCTTCAGTAAACATGAATTTCAAGTCCATCTACATCAACGGCATGCAGCGCAACTGCGCCACGGTCCGCTATTCAACCGATTTCAACGGGGAATACACGGAAGAGTCCATAAATAAGGCCTCCTGGACCGACGTATCGTCGCAATTCCAACTGCCGCCCTATATCAGCGTCAGCTCGGGCGCCGCAATCGACCCCGAGGCTAATGCGATCACCCAGCCTTATGACTCGGGTGTCGCCGACATAACCTCTTGGTTCCCCGACTATGACACGCCCGTCTATTTTGCATTTTTCTACCACGTGGACACTTACGACGCCGATTTCGTCGATGAAAAAACCGGATTGAAAGGCAACGGACGCACCTGGTTCCAGATCTACTCCGTCGAGTCGCAAAGCTGCTACCCGAACGAGGCTCCTACACCATTGATCTCCGTCGTCGGAAAGGCGCAGGAACAGATCGAAGTCGTCAACGGAGCATCCTATGCCGAGGGTAAGGACACGAATATCTGCAAAAAAGGTGTCTCCAGCGGTGGCACGACCGTAATCCGTATGCAGGCGGCATTCAAGCCGACGACCGACCGCGACGCCTGGGCCATAACCCATGCCATCTACCGCCCCGCCCCCAAACATGCCCCGGCCGACACCGGAATGACAGTCAAATCGGCGAGCGGCGAACAGCCGGAAAAATATTCCCATGTCTTCATGCAGCCGGGGGAATATGTCACAACAGTAGTCGCCACCGTAACCACCCTGGCCGGCGAACTCAAACTCGAAAAAGAATTCAACATCCGTGTCAACTAACAACAACGAATCATGGAACGAATCACCCTGAAAAGCCTTTGCGCGGCACTGCTCCTGTTGGGAGCAGGAGCCGGACAAATCACAGCCCAGCCGATCCTGAGGCTGCCATCAATCATCGGTGACCATATGGTCCTGCAAGAGAACTCGAACGTCAAGATATGGGGATGGGCCGAACCCAACCAAGAAGTGCTCATCATCCCTTCCTGGTCGCAGGATACGGTCCGGACCAAATCGACTGGTGACACCAAATGGCTGGCAAGCATCCAAACCCCGGCCGCAGGTAATCGGACACATACACTGACAATTCAGACGCGACACAACAAAATCAAAGTAAAAGATATACTCGCCGGACAGGTATGGCTATGCGGCGGACAGTCGAACATGAACTACAGTGCCGCACAAGGCATCACTGACATGCAAGAAGAGTTGAAGAAACCCATGAACCCCTCAATCCGGCTCTTTACCGTCACCCGCAACAGTTCCCCGTGGTATCAGGAAGATTGCGAAGGAGAATGGCAGGTGTGCGATGCCCAAAGTGCCCGTTGGTTCAGTGCCGTAGGCTATTTCTTTGGGAAAGCGCTCACAGAAGGACTCAATCAGCCTGTAGGACTGGTCCACGCCTCATGGGGCGGCTCGCCCGTCGAAACATGGATACCGGCATCGAACATGTCCAAAGAACCGGTACTCAAAAACATGTGGTCCAAAAACCGCAAGAGCAAAAGCCCATACAAATACTCGATCGGATCGATGTACAATGCCATGATCCATCCGATCGTCAACTTTGCACTCGCCGGAGTCGTCTGGTATCAAGGTGAAGCCAATGTAGGTCACACAAGTTATGCCGATGCCTTTTCGCTGCTGATCGACGCTTGGCGCACACGATTCAGCCGCGAACTGCCTTTTTATTTCGTACAAATAGCTCCTTATAAATACAAGCACCCGAACAGCGGGGCTGAAATCCGCGAACAACAGGCCCGGGTAGCGGCATTGAAGGACCGAACCGGCATGGTCGTCGTATCCGATCTGGTCGAAAACGTCAAGGATATCCATCCGCGCCGAAAGCAAGAGGTCGGACGCCGCCTAGCAAATTGGGCGTTGGCTGAAACCTATGGCCAATCCGGCTCGAAATACCGTCACGCGACATTCGCCTCTATGACAGTCAAGGGACAGAAAGCGATCATCTTGTTCAACGATGCAGAAGAGGGTATCACCTGCGACGGGAACCCGGCCCAGGCGCTCGAAATATGCGATGCATCGATGGTCTTCCAACCCGCCCGGGCCATGATCGACCAGAAAAACGGAACACTCATCGTCTGGAGCGATGCCGTGCGTAAACCCGTCGCTGTGCGCTACATGTTCAGCAATGACGGCATCGGTAATCTGAAAGACGCCACCGGACTGCCGGTAGCTCCGTTCCGTACCGACTCTCCGTTCTATGCCGCTGACATGGCTGCTGCAAAACTTGCCAAAGAAATGACTCTCACGGGAGTCAAAGCTACGGGACAAGGGTATAAACTCGTCAAACTGAAAAAAGGGGCCAAGTTGTTCCTCAACCGGAATTATCCCGTAAATATCCTCCCCGAACGATTCGAAGATTTCGATATGCTGATACGCAACGCAACGGTCGGCACCTTATCCCAATCCTGTACAATCGTGCCCGACGCGGACGGTATGGTATATATTATAGCTCGCAAGAACGAACGGACTGCCGAAGATCTCTTCGGCTGGCGGGAAGTGAAAAATTCTGAAGTGACCTATTCGACGCACAAAGGAGACGAATCTCTCAAGATTTTCAGCAAGAAGGCAAAAGCCGGAAAAGAGATCGAGATTCCGCAGACCAAGGATTTTTGCGGCATAACGCCCATCGCAAAAAAAATAGATTACCAAAACGAATAACCGAACCTCGATCATGAAAAAAAACATCACACTTTTCATCTGCCTGGCATGGTGTGCTGTCCAGTCAGCATCCGCATGGAACCGTACAGCCCATGAGGCCATCGCATATATCGCCGAACAGCACCTCACCCCCTCGGCAAAGACCGTTATCGAAAAATATCTCGACGGGCGGTCTATCGTCTACTATGCTGCATGGATGGACCAGCGCCATAAACATATTCCGTATAAACACACGGTCGCCGTCGATGAGGACAATGAACCCCTGTCCGCATCGAAACGTCCCGAATTAGATGGCATGAATGCGATCATGAGATCCCTCGATCGGCTCGAGAACCGGGACATGCACCCAAAAGACTCCATAGCCCTCGACATTAAATTCATCGTCCATTTGATCGGCGACATCCATTGCCCGGCGCATATCGTCTATCCGAAGATCGCCCGGTTCTTCCCGGTAAAGCTCTACGGCCGGGCGCAAAAGTACCATCCGATCTGGGATGCCATGCTCGACAACAACCATGGCTGGACCTACCGCGAATATCAGGAGCAACTCGATCGTTTCACCGAAGAGCAAATGGCAGAAATGGCCGCAGGGACACCGGTCAGTTGGGCCAGAGAAAACGCCCGGCGGTGCCGTATCATCTACAAATGGGCGCAAAAAGACGATGAATTGGACCGTCCTTTCGTCAACAAGGCCTATCCGCTGGCCGAGGACTTGATGTTACGCGCATCTTACCGGTTGGCTAAATTGCTCAATAATATTTTCAGCGAAGAATAACCGCTATGGTAGCCAAACATTTGCACCGGTATACTGATAAACTGCAACAGATCGAAGGACTCGCCCCCACATTTATCACAAAGAGTTCTCGACAATTATATCTCACTGAATAGCCCCGATAGCTATGGTCATTCGCAAACTCACGCTTCTCTTGTTGCTGGCAGGTTCGTGCTCCTCCGGGGACAATACACCCTCTTTGCCGACTTTCGATCCGGATGCTCTGATTTCTGTTTCCGGAACAATGATCGACATTCGAGACGTACGTAGCGGCGATGCCCTATATCCCCAAAACGACGACTTCAAAATCCCACAGGAGTTCGCAATTGCATTTGGAAGTAATATGCATTATGCCACCACACTCCGTGAATACCGGGGTGTAGAGCGAGTATCTGCTAACCACCCCACCATCCTGCGAATAGCCGTAGCAGACAATATTCACCCAGGTAGCATGTGGAACGACAGCCATACTTCTTTCCGAATAGGTTCGCTCCGCATGCACCTTTACACCTGTCATTACACAACTCCCGGCAAATGGATTCCAGTTCCGTCCGGCCAACCTAACGCCGCAACATTGGTTTTCGGCCGGGAGATTACCGTCGATGGAGTCCCTCCGGCTCCCGGTAAACTTATCGCCTCAGCAACCGAACTCCGCAAGCGTAACATCTCCAATCCGAGTATCATGATTCTCTCCGACGGAAGCTATTTCGTCGGCAGTTCCGGCCCCGACCCCAAAGGCAATACGTATTTCCGTTCGACCGACAAGGGTCTCAGTTGGAAAAAATGCTCGAATCCGGACTATATGAATTTCTGCAAATGCTTTATCTGCCCTTCAGACCCCAGCACCCTCTACGAAGTCGGTATCAGTGCAGCGACACGCGGCAATATTGTGATTCGCAAATCCTCTGACAAAGGACACACCTGGTCATCCTTGACAACCCTTTTCAAAGGCGATTATCACGGAGCCCCAACCCCTTTCATCGAGTATCAGGGACGCATTTGGCACGCCATGGGAACAGCCCCTGCCGACGGCAAAATGGGAATAACCGTACTCTCTATACCGGTCGGTTCCGACCCTATGCGTCCGGCCAACTGGACCCTCACGAACACACTCACGGGCGTTACCTCCTGGCTCTCCGGAAATCCGGACCATATCTTCAACGAGTGGCAGGAAGGATGTATCGTCGTTGATCCTGCTGGCAAATTGGTCGTACTTATACGTATCGATGATTCGAGGACAAACGATTTGGCTGCACTCGTCTCCGTCACCGATCAGCGAACGATCACCTTTAATCCGGCAACAGGTTTCTGCGACATGCCGGGCGGCGGCAAAAAATTCACTGTCCGCTACGATACCGTAAGCGGAAAATACTGGACACTGGCCAATCCCTGCTATGACGAAGACCGAGTCCGGACCCATACAGGTTGGTATAACACCCGAATCTATCCCATTTTTCTGCGTAGCAGATTGGTGCTCTGCTCTTCCGCTGACCTACGGAACTGGACAGTCGTGAAAGAAGTGATCTCGAGCAACAATTGTTTTTTCCACGGATTCCAATACACTGACTGGGAGTTCGATGGGAATGATATCATTGCCGTGAGCCGCACGGCATTTCCCGAAAGCCGGGGCCTTCCCATTCGTCAGCATGACGCCAATATGCTGACCTTTCATCGGATTGCCGATTTTCGCTCGGCCGGTTTTACAACTGAAAATATCACTTACGATCAACTTTAGTCCTTTTAACCAAACAATCGTGATTTTTTTGTAACTTCAAAGCAACCTCACACTCTAAACTATGAAAAAAATAGACCAAAAACAAGCCCGGTACATTGTACCGGGAGGAAGCCGCTGGCTTCTGATTCTGACATTCATGCTTATGTCGTTTCATGCCGGAGCCCAAAACAAGGTTACAGTCTCAGGCGTTGTTTCTGACGAAAAAGGCACACCAATGGTAGGTGTAACAGTTTTGGTGAAAAACACCAATATCGGTCGAATTACCGGCATAAAAGGAGAATACCGTCTCGAAATTCCGGCAAACTCCGTACTGGTATTCTCCTATATGGGTTACACGACCGAAGAGAGGCTTGTCAGCACGCAGACACAGATCAACGTGACACTGACCGAACAAGCACAAGCGATCAACGACGTCGTCGTGACGGCCCTCGGTATCAAACGCGAACAGAAGGCACTGGGATACGCAACGACCAAACTCGGCGGCGACAAAATCTCCGAGGCGCTTTCGACCAACTGGACTTCGGCTCTTTCGGGTAAGATCGCCGGTCTGAATTTGGTGCGCTCGGGTGCAGGTCCCGCCGGATCGAACAAGATCATTCTTCGAGGTGAAAGCAACCTGACAGGTGATAACCAAGCGTTGATCGTGATCGACGGGGTGGTCATCAACAGCAGTAGCGGACTTTCGACGGGATCGGGCAACAGCTCCTATTTAGGAGAAGATTCTCCGGTCGACTTCGGTAGCGCCTTGAACGATATCAATCCCGAGGACATCGAAAGCATCAACGTACTGAAAGGTGCAGGAGCAGCGGCGCTGTATGGCCAGCGAGGTGCTCACGGAGCGATCATCATCACAACCAAAACCGGAGAAGAAACAATGAGAGGACTCAAAGTATCGTTCTCATCAACCGCCAATTTCGAGACTCCATACCATTGGCCTGACTATCAATACGCATATGGTTCAGGAACAGAAGGTGTCAATTATTTTTCGTGGGGAGCGACCGAAGACGGCCCAAACACCCGCAATACAAGCCAGGCATGGGGCCCCAAATTCGACGGACAGATGTTCTACCAATACGACCCGGCGACCCATGGCCAAGCTACGGAAAGGACATTGTGGCGTCCCTATCCCAATAACCACAAGGATTTTTTCCGCACAGGCCAAACTTATACGAACAGCGTATCGTTAAGCGGAGGCTCTACCAATACGAATTTCCGAGTAGGGTATACCAATGTCTACAACGAATGGATTATTCCGAATACAGGATATAAGCGTAATACCATTTCGGTTTCGGTCAATCAGAAAATGACCGAAAAATTACGGCTTTCCACCAAAATAAATTACACGAACAAAAAGAGTGACAACCTGCCTGCTACCGGTTATAACAACCAGACGGTCATGTATTGGAATATCATGCAGGTTCCCAACGGCAATCTCGATTGGCTGAAAGAGTACTGGATGCCGGGTAAAGAAGGAGTTGATCAGAGTTATCCGTTCAGCACTTCGCCTGACAACCCTTACCTGATCGTCAACGAGATGCTCAATAAGCTCAATCGCCATACCGTAACAGGCAATGTTCAGATGAATTACGACATTATCAAAGGACTCAACCTAATGGTCAGAGGTTCGATGGACATGTCTTACGAAGATCGTTCCGAACAGCGTCCAATGGATACGCAGAAGTTCAAATACGGCATGTATCGTACCACCAAAATATTTGCTCAGGAAATTACGGGGGACTTCTTGCTCAAGTACGAAAAGAAGATTTCAGCTTTTGAACTGTCCGCTTCACTCGGAGGCAGCACTTTACACAATCGCTACCGTCGGGAGAACAATCGGGCCAACGCCTTGATGTTCCCGCAGATCTTCAGCCTTTCCAACAGCAAATTCGCTTTAGTGACCATTCCTTATGAGAGCGATTATATCATCAATAGCATCTACGGTCTTCTCACGCTTTCATATAAAAACTACCTCTTCCTCGACGTTACCGCACGTAACGATTGGAGCAGCGTATTGGCGACACCGGATTCGACGGATAATTCTTCGTTTTTCTATCCTTCCGTAAACGTGAGTGCCGTGTTATCGGATATGTTCCGGATGCCACGATGGATTACTTTCGTCAAGTTAAGGGCATCTTTCTCCGAAGTGGGCAGCAGCGGGACCAAAGTTTACCAAAATACTTACGTATATTCGACTGCCGACGGTTTTTCAGGCGGACTGACGAATCCTACAACCCTTCCAAATCCCGATTTGCGTCCACAGCGTACACGCACCTGGGAAGTAGGTGCGGATATCCGGTTTTTCAATAATAAACTGGGCGTGGACATTGCCTTGTATCAAGGGGAAACTCGTGACCAGATACTTACGGCCACACTCGACAGAGCGACTGGGTACAATAATATGATTGTGAACGGCGGAATCGTCCGTAACCGGGGTATCGAAATCGAAGCTAATGCCACCCCATTCCGCAACAAGAACGGCTGGACCTGGCGGCTCTTCGGCACCTATTCAGCGAATGAGAATACCGTGATGGAATTGACGGATGATCTGTTTGCACTTCAATTACAGAATACCCTATCAGGACGAGGTTCTATGGAGGCACGTGTGGGACAAAGCATGAGCGCCATCTACGGTACGGGTTACAAACGTGCTCCCGACGGACAGATCGTTTACGGAGAAGACGGCTATCCGCTTCTGGCCAACGATCTGATCTATCTGGGTGACAGCAACCCGAAAGGCAAAGGTTCGTTCGGAACGGAGATAAAATACAAGGGTATCAGCCTCAATATTCTATTCGACGGGCAGTTCGGCGGCAAAGGCTACTCTTTCACCAATGCCATATTGATGGAACAAGGAAAGCACCAAAAGACACTGCCCGGACGTTACAACGGTATCATCGGCAACGGCGTTATCGAGAATCCTGACGGAACCTATCGGAAAAACGATGTCGTGGCGAATGAAATCTGGACCTATTATACACGCCATAGCGGTCGTGAAAACCTGGAGGGAAGCATGTTCAACACCGATTTCCTCAAACTCCGGGAACTGACCCTGAGCTACTCTTTCCCGGCCCGTATCTGCAAAAAAATCGGTATGCGGAAACTGAGCATCGGTGTTTACGGCCGCGATTTGTTCATGATCACCAATTGGCCGGCTTTTGATCCGGAATTCGGCACGCTGAACAACGGGTCCATCGACAAAGGATTTGAAATTGCCCAATTCCCCGCTACACGCAATTTCGGTGTCAAACTCAATATCGAATTTTAAACGACAAAACCATGCGTAATCATTTCAAATATATTGTCGCAATTCTACTCCTCCTTTTCGTATCCGTATCGTGTACGTCGAATTTCGAGGATGTCAGCAAAAATCCCAATGCCAGCGACGAGGCACTGCCTCAGGCATTGCTCGCTCCTGCCCTGACAAGTGTCGTGAAGGCCAATATGAGCCGCACACGCAGCCTTACCAATGAGCTGATGCAAGTCACGGTGCTGATGGGCGACATCGAAGGCCGTATCTTTCGCTACGACATTCGCAAATCCGTGGCCGACTACCTTTGGAACAACTGGTATGTTCAGTTGACTAATTTCAAGGATATGTACGAAACGGCACAAACCCTGTATACGGTGGAAAGCGACAAGACGTACAATACCTATATGGGAATTTCGCTAATTTGCCAATGCTGGGTCTTCTCGATGCTCACTGACACTTACGGCGACATCCCCTATACGGAAGCATGCCAGGGCAAGAAAGGTATCCTCACCCCGGTTTTCGACCGTCAGGAGGATATTTATACAGACATTTTCGCCAAACTTGAACAAGCAAACGAATTATTGGCAAACGGAAGCGATCTCCCCGAGGACCAGGTGATTTGTGACCCTCTTTTCCAAGGAAATGCCCTGAAATGGCGTAAATTAAGCAATTCTTTGTATTTAAGGCTATTATTGCGCGTCTCCGGCAAAGAGGAGGAAACGGCTGCTGCAAAAATTGCCGAAATACTGGAAGAGCGCCCGACGGATTATCCGATCATGACGAGCAACGACGATTCTGCGATTCTGCGCTGGACCGGAGAGCAACCCTATGTTTCGCCTTTCTATACGCTCCGCGATTCCGACTGGCGCACGTATGTCCTTGCCGAATTTTTCCTGGACAATCTCAATCGTTGGAACGATCCCCGCCGGCCCAAATGGGCGGATACTTCCAACGGCGAATACGCCGGCGTCCCGAGCGGTTATCCCGTCGGAGAGGAGGTGTCTGCAAGATCACGCCTTCCCCTCGCCCTCAAAAACGACCCCCGGCTGGGCAACATCATGAATTATGCCGAACTGGAATTCATAATCACCGAAGCCTCCGTCAAAAGATACATCTCGGCCGATGCGGAAACCCATTATAAAAACGGCGTCATCGCGGCCCTCGGCATGTGGGACCTTACGGCCTCGTCGGCATATTTGGACAATACCGCTGTCAAGTGGGACGATGGCGAAAGTTTGGACGACAAGATGTCCAGAATCCATCTGCAAAAATATTATTCCCTGTTTTACACAGACTTACAGCAATGGTTCGAATGTCGCAGAACCGGATACCCAATCCTGCCCAAAGGCGCCGGGCTGCTCAATGGCGGCGAATTGCCGTCAAGGCTCAACTATCCGGTTTACTTGCAGACAACCAACCGGAAAAATTACTACGATGCCGTATCCTCCCAAGGCGAAGACGAAATCAGCACCAAAGTATGGTGGCAGCGTAAGGACAACCAATAATGGAAAACGTGATTGAAAACAAAGCAATTATGAAAAAGATAGTATTGGCAACCGCACTTTTCGCCTTATGCGCAACGAGTGCATGCAAAACGGACCCGGACTGGGTCGCGGGTACACTAAACCCGACGGTATCGATCTCCGACGTCCGGTTCCTTTACAAAGGCAACAATCGGCAGCTCACCACGGACGACCTTTCCGGAGCCGTCCAGATCAGCGGAGTAGTCAGTTCAAACTACGCCGAAAAGAATGTTCCCGAAGGCATCGTCATCATACAGAACACCTTTCGCAGCAAGACCAGCGGAATCGCTGTACATGTAGGTCCGGAATTAGCCTCAACTTTTCAGCCGGGAGATTCGCTCTTACTTCAAATCGCAGGCAAAACCCTCACCCGGGAGAACGGAGCATTGACTATCCGATCGCTGAATAGTACGGAAATAACGGTTCTGAGCACCGGGCACAAGCTGTCGCCAATCCCGGTTACCGCAGCTACTTTGGAAGCCAATCCCGAAGCTTACGAATCAATATTGGTCCGGGTTTCCAACTGCACCCCAGAAGACCCTTCTGTCGAAAATCCCTCCTATAAGGAAGGTTTAACCGTCGGAGATGGGACCGGGACACTGACCATCTATGCCCGAGAAGGGAGCGATCTGGCAACCCTTGCCGTTCCCGAAGAACCGGCCACCTACATCGGACTGGTATTTACCGAAGCCGGAGAAGATGGCAATACACAACTGTTTATCCAACCCCGATCGCTCCGCGACGTAATCGAGAAATACATTGTGCTGGCATGGAACCTCACGGGGCACGATAATATAAAGTACCCGACCCGGGATGCCACCGTTGTCAACGCCAATCTGGAAATGTCGGCTTTGAGCCGCGGTCCGGGGCTCACGGCTCAAAAGGCAGGCAATGCTTTCGCCTCAGAATGGCCCATGGACATCAGCAAAGAGGCCGCCATCGAACGCGGGTCCTACTACCAATTCACCATCACCCCCAAAAACAATGCCCAGGTTTCACTTCTGTCACTGGATGTCGCATTGCGTGTCCAGCCCAACGGACCGAAAAACTACATTTGGATGTACAGCCTGGACAACGGAGAAAATTTCTCCGAAATGAGCGGCAATCTGGTTTTCAAAGGTTCGACAACCGACAATAACGGCATTCAACAACCGACTTTGAATCTTGAGGAAGTAGCCGGAGTTCAGGAATTCTCCGAGCCGATGATCGTTCGCATTTACGCTTGGGGAGCCGCCGATGCCAAGTCCACTTTCCGTATCGGACAGAGCCTTGCGAACAGGCCCTACGCACTCACCCTTGAAGGAATGATCCGTCCCTAATAAACACCGAAATCATGAAACATTATCTGTTATCTTTGCTGCTGCTCCTGTTTTCGGGAACGAGCTATGCCCAATTGGTCGCGTGGAATTTCGGCCCCGCGACACGAGGTGATGAAAAAACGAGTGTATCGACATTTGCAGATCCTTGCATGGAGGCTTCCGAACTCAGCCGCGGTCCCGGCGTCCGGCCACAGCGGGCAACTTATTCGTTTGCCGGGCTCTGGCCGGGGTGCAATTCCATGCTGGGAGCTGTTCGCCAGGGGGCTTTCTACGAATTCTCGCTGAAAGCCCGCAAGGGATGTCTTTTCTCGCTGAAAAGACTTGCTCTTGTATTGCGAGTGCAACCCGACGGTCCGAAAGCGTATATCCTCACCTACAGTACCGATGGCGAACATTTCATAGACATCGGAGTGCCGGTACGCGTTGGGTCCACCGGGAATGACGGCAAATTACAAAAACCGATCGACCTCTCGGCCGTTCCGGAATTGCAGAATGTTCCGGCGAAAAAGACCATAACATTCCGTCTCTATGCCTGGGGCAGCAAAGAAGGATCGGAAAATACGGCCTTTCGCATCGGTAAAAGTACGGCGGATCGTCCAGCCTTGACCGTGCAGGGAACAGCTTGGAAAAAGTAACTAGAAAACGAAACTGCAATGATTCGAAAAACATTGATCGGTGCATTGGCCTTTCTGTATCTGCCCGGAAATAATTCCGGGCAGATACAGAAGCCATATGGTATTAGAATGGTGGACATTCCTTCCGGAGAATTCATCATGGGTTCGCGGGGTTACGGAGCGGTCGAGGAGTTCGACGAGGCCCCGGCACACCTCGTCCGCATAAGCCGGCCGTTCCGAATGTCGGCAACGGAAATCACGAATATCCAGTATGAACAATACGACCCGTCGCATCGTAAACTGCGCGGGAAAGCCGGATTTTCCACCGAAGATGACGACGCGGTGATCTTCGTCAGCTACGACGATGCCCTCGGTTTTTGCCGCTGGCTCTCTGAGAAGGAGGGAAAAAATTACAGACTCCCGACCGAAGCGGAATGGGAATACGCCTGCCGCGCGACGAGCATTACTCCATTCAATACTGGTACCAATGGCCTACCGACCAAACAGCATAAGGTCCAGGAGTATAACCGCACTCCAAAAACTGTTTCACTTCAAACGGCCCTCTTTCCACCGAATGACTGGGGCCTATACGATATGCACGGCAATGTGGAAGAGTGGTGTCTGGACTGGTACGGGCCTTACACACAAGACCCTCAGACAGATCCCTCGGGACCTGCAGAGGGTCTGTATCGCGTCACACGAGGCGGCAGTCACAATACGCCCGTAAAATATCTTCGTTCGGCCAACCGCTCGGCAATGATTCCGGAGGATGCCACTTGGGCCGTAGGATTCCGAATCGTAGAGGCTTCGAACCCCACTTCACACACACCGGTCATAGCCACACGGCCCGAGCATATTTCCCAAAAACGTTACAAATGGGCCGCACCGACCGATAAACCCTTCTTTTTAGAACCGATTTGTTACGTTCACAAACCTTATGCAAATTCCGGCGTCCCGTTCTACGGTCATAATCATTGTCCGGCAATCACCTGGTGTGCGAACGGTGATTTACTGGCCGCCTGGTTCTCGACAGAAGACGAAGCGGGACGCGAGATGGTCATTCTTTCAAGCAGACTGCGTGCCGGAAGCGACATATGGGATTCGCCCCGGGAATTTCTACGTATCCCCGACCGTAATCTGACGGGCACATCTCTGCTTCACGACGGTGAAGGAACGATCTACCATACAAACGGAGTCGAAGTAATCGGCGGCTGGAAGAATCTGGCCATCATCCTCCGCGAAAGCCGTGACAACGGAGCGACGTGGACCCGTCCGCGGATTATCGTCCCGGAGCACGATCAACGGCACCAAGTGATCGCCGGATTGTTCCGTACCCGGGAGGGGTATCTCGTACAACCTTGCGATGCCGTCCCGGGACACTACGGAGGCTCGGCCATACACATCAGCCGCGACAAGGGCCAGACTTGGGAAAACCCGTATACAAACCCGGAAATTCCGATATACGAAGAAGGTGCAACCGGAGGTCTGATCGCTGGCATACATGCCGGGGTCGTACAGTTGACAAACGGAGATCTAATGGCCTTAGGACGCAACAACGACATCGAGGGAGGAGCGAAATATCCGGGACTGCGAATGCCTCGCAGCATCTCATCGGACATGGGACAAAACTGGAGTTATTCTGCAACAGAGTTCCTACCGATCTATTCAGGTCAGCGACTCGTCCTGCGCCGGTTGAACGAAGGTCCACTGCTACTCATCTCTTTCACACATCATCCCTACGACAAAAAGCGCCGGGGCATGGAATTCGAGGACGCCCGCGGGAACAAATTTACTGGCTATGGAATGTTTGCGGCCCTCTCATTCGACGAAGGAAAAACCTGGCCCGTCAAACGGCTATTGACCGACGGCAAGCGTCGTTTGCTTGACGGAAGAGGTTGGACCGGCTATTTTGAAATGACCGAAACGCAAGCTGAACCGCTTGGTTATCTTGCCGCAACTCAAACCCCGGACAATACGATTCATCTGATAAGCAGTAATATTCACTACCGGTTCAACCTAGCCTGGATACTAGGAAAACCGGACATGAACAACTGATAAGATTAAAAAAATGAAAAAATTCTTTATCGTAGCAACATTTTTTTTCGCTTCGACCTGCTTCGCCTGCGCCAAAGGTACGGGCCCGGAAACCAGCGGGAAATCGAATGTCTCAGAATACCAGACAACGGTTTCGGGCCGAGTGACCTGTCAGGGACAACCTGTTGTCGGAGCCGTGATTTCCGACGGCATCGAATTAACACAGACAGATGCCAACGGACATTATACGCTCCGTTCCCCGGAGCGCATGGGCTATGTATTCATCTCCGTCCCATCAGGCTATAAAGTGGCCCACAAGGGTGTATTGCCGAATCATTACCTCGACATTAAGAGTAAAAAAACCGAAAACGCGGATTTCGAGCTGCTGCCGATGGCCGACAAGAAATACAAGCTCTTCGTCATGGCCGACGTACATCTGATCGGCAGTGCGACACACCGGGATTTAGAGCAATTTCGTTCTACATTCCTGCCCGACATCACAGCCGCAGTCGATACAACCTCGGAAGAAGTATTTTCCCTCTCATTGGGCGATATGACCACAGACTCCCGGTGGTATCATGAAAATTTCATGTTGCCGAATTACCTGAAAGAGTTCAAAAACTACCCTTCGCCGATCTACCATATCATGGGTAACCACGACAATGACCCCTCGGCCACGGGCACAACGGAAGAAAAGCTGGATTGGAGTGCATCGGCTCTTTATCGCAAGCATATCGGCCCGACCTACTATTCGCTCAACATCGGAGATGTACATTATGTCATGCTGGACAATATCGTCGGACTCGGCAACTGCAAGTATAAATATCTCATTAATTCGGCACAACTCGCATGGCTGAAAAAAGATCTTGCATTGGTCGATAAATCCACACCGCTGATCGTCTCCATGCATGTTCCTGCCTATACCTACACCGGTATTTCCGATGGAAAGCCCATGACCAAGAAACGGAATACACAATACCAGGATGTGCAGGTATTGATAAATATACTGAAGCCATTCAAAGAAGCGCACATCCTGACCGGACATGATCATCGTAACCGGAATATCCAAATTACGCATAATATCCTCGAACATAATTTCGCATCGGCATCGGCCATTTCCTGGAAACTAAACGACGTCCGAATCATGACTACCGACGGGACGCTGAGCGGCTATCAGATTTTCGATATTTCCGGCAAACAGATACAATGGCACTACAAGGCCGTGGGACTAACGCCCGAAAAGAGCCAGTTCCGGGCTTATGATCTCAATACGGTTCCGGAGAAATACGGCGGAAATCCCGCGAGCAATGAAATTCTAGTCAATGTCTTCAATTGGGACCCCCAGTGGAAAATCTCAGTCACAGAAGACGGACAGGAACTTCCTGTCGAACAATTGTGGGAAAAAGACCCGCTTTATATGTACATCCGAGATAAAACCCAGAGATTCAACAACCGTCCTAAAGATTGGAGAGCCGTCAATTGCATCCATATGTTCCATACGAAAGCGACAGAAGCAAATTCCGAAATCGTGATCTCCGTAACAGATCGGTTCGGAAACGTATATACGGAAAAAATGGATAGACCCAAACCTTTTACGGAAAATATGAATTAACAAAGTTTAGATTGATAGAAAAAATACAAAAAAGGCTCTCCGAACAAGTGGAGAGCCTTTTTTTCATCGAACGATAATGCTACCGCATCTCGACCTTGTAGGGCGAGTACATCAGCACGCCCTGCTGGCGGAAGGCTTCGCGGACCGTGTTGTAATCCTTCATCATCAGCCCCAGTTCCGAACGGGTGAAAGCCTCGCGGACACTCACGTTGAGCGACGCGATGAAAGCCGCGAATCCCATCCGGTTTTAGTCACCTCCGTCACACGGGAACTGTCACCCAAGTCGACCTTGTCCTCCACTAGCGCAATGGCCGTCTTCAAACTACTGTAGGTGTCGATTAGGCCGATGCCCAGCGCATCCGCACCCGACCAGACCCGTCCGCCGGCGATGTCGAGCACCTTCTCGATAGGCAGGTTGCGGCCTTCGGCCACGTCGTTCGTGAAGGTCGTGTAGACCTTATCCACGCCGCGCATGATCATCGACCGCTGGATGGGGGTGAGGGGGTCCGTGGCGAGGAAGCTCGACGAGGCGTTGCTCTTCACTCCGTCGATCATAATGCCGAGTTTGTTCTTCAGCGCCTCGCGGGTATTGAGGATCATGCCGAAACCTCGCTCGAACCCGTAAGGGTCAGTTTGTCGGCCACGATCACGTCCGCCGGGCAGGAGAGATGTAGTAACCGCCGCTGGTAGGCGACTACATCGCACGACGTGGTTGCGGCGTACTCTTTTCATGTTGTACTGTATCTTCAACCTGCTGTTCAAGGTCTACTCGCTTCTGGAGTGGTTCCCGCCATCGAGCCTGTGGCTCGTCGGCGGGGGCATCGTCGTGGAATATTTCGGATTCGTGGGCTTCACGCTGTTTATGATGCAGCAGGTACAGCAGCAGGAAGCCGTAATTGCCGGTAGCTTCCATGACGTAGTGATGCTCAGCGACAGCAAGCGCACCGATGAACTTACGCACTCCCGCAGCGGTGTTAGGAAAAGTCTTAATACGGCTACCGTTCGTTGATGGATAAGTCGCTACGAAACTGCTCTTGCTAATATAGATACCACTGTAAACTATGATAAAAAGACTTTGAGTGAAAATTACATCTTGTAAAACCATCGTCGCGAATACGGGCTTGATTGGATGGCTTTGCCTCCTTTTGAGCTGGCAGATGGTTCGGCAGCTCCGTTCAATCTGTTTGTTCGGGTCTTCGAGAATACATTGCATGTTAAACTCGGCGATCCGACCGATGTCAAACGCCGTATTTTGGAACGTAAAAAAGATCGTACGAAATTTACCGAGGCATTGCTTTATAGCTTAAATAAGGAAGACGAGTGATTTTTTTCGACTTTTTATATCCGGGCGGATATTCGGATGTGCAATTCGGCATCGCGGAAATTCCCATTTTTACGAAGCAAACCATCTAAATTCTTTATGAACCGGATTATGGACAACTTGGACAAAAATCAATTTATCGTCATGCTTGACACACTGCTTAACCGTCGATTGTCGGATGCGGAGTGTACAGCCTTTCATGCTTCTTATAAAGAGTTTATCGACCTGCTGCACGAACTTGCCCGCCTCCAATCCCGCCTGATGCGGTTGCAGGAGCGGATTGTCGAGAAGGAATCTCCGCAAGCGTCGCTGCTCAAATCGGCGCTTCTGTTGACGAATTTCGAAATCCGATTGGTCTTTACCCGGCTTGTTATCCATCCATCGCCGCTCCGGTATCGGTCGAAGTATCCAAATCACCACTGTTTCTCTCCGAACAATATCATGGAACTGATAACGGCTCTGCATCTCTCCGGAGCCATACGCCGCATAGACGGCACACGGGTCGATCTGGCGACACTTGTCGATGTGCTTTCCAGAACTTTCAACGTCCGTATCAACAATCCGGAATAGTGTCGCCATACGCTCATCAATCGAAAGTTGCGGCTGACGCATTTTCTCGACATCCTGCGCAATAATCTGATTGCCTACAGTCAGCGATAGCTGGAATGCCCAATTAGAGAAAAGCAAATGAGACAATTCTTTCCATTTGCTTTTTTATCGGCTATTTCATATCTTTGTCATAGAGTCTTTGACAAGTTAAATGGAATGCAAAAGCACTGGCTTTATAATCGCCAAACCATTACCTATTATTTCACAATATATTGTTTATTAAATAGTTGAATTTGATTGAAGCTTTTGGTGTCAAAAGTAGCGAGAAAGCCGCGACGATGTCGCGGGAGTTTTGTACCTTTTTTCCGCAAAAAGTACCGATCGCAGTCTGCGACTGGTGTTCTTTGCCGCTTTTTGGTCGGCAAAAAGCGGCGCAAAAACCGACCCGCCGACAAAAAAGGCTAAAAGACGCGGCCTAACGCTGGCTCCGGGCGCCCGCCTAAAAGGCGGGTTTAAGGGGCGATGGGCCGCAGAAAGGGTCAT